>ERZ894183.36-NODE-36-length-110474-cov-9.973908_pt1 | contig 110474 bp, 91 predicted proteins | sample MGYA00380279_ERZ894183 | MGnify/ENA primary metagenome ERZ894183 (study PRJEB32331, sample SAMN06328422) | human gut metagenome | biome: human gut microbiome; feature: stool | host: Homo sapiens | collected 2013-06-26 ... | reverse complement strand
TGGAGCACCTCAAAAACACCATCATACACTAAATCAGTAAGTTGGCAGCATCACCAGAGATGCGCATATGAGAAGAAAATTATCATTTGTATGATTCGAAACAACCTGTTCTGGATGACGGAATGCTTACACAGACCGACAAACCAGACGTTTTGAATGTCAAAATCCGTTACGGTTGATATTCACAGGCATTCCCGATCGACGTTGCAACGCAGCATTTGCGCGATTCACATCAACTTCTTGCCCGTTGATAAACGCCCGCAAAGATGGGGTTACCGGCAATGGCACTTTTCGGTCAGACTCATATTCTGCACGATTGCGCGACAACGGCTCATGAACTTCCAGCCAGTTCGAGCCATCTGGTTCAGTGGTGTATTTTACTGGCTGGTCGATAATTTGCACACGCGTCCCAACAGGAACATTATCAAACAGATATTTGATATCGTCATTGCGCAGACGAATACAGCCCTGACTTACCCGAAGTCCAATACCAAAATTGGCATTGGTACCGTGGATGGCATACAACCTGCCAATATAAATCGCGTACAGCCCCATGGGATTATCGGGCCCCGCAGGAACAAATGCGGGCAAACTCTCCCCTCGTTTCGCATATTCGCGCCGAGTGTTCGGCGTTGGCGTCCAGGTTGGAGCTTCTTGTTTACGTTCAACGGTAGTCACCCAGTTACGCGGGGTTTCTCGCCCAGCCTGGCCGATACCAATAGGAAAGACTTCCACAGTATTACTGTCTGGTGGATAGTAATAAAGACGCATCTCAGCGACGTTAACCACAATCCCTTTACGAACAGTGGCGGGCAAAATCAGTTGCTGTGGAATGGTGAGTTGCGAGCCAGACTTCGGCAAGAAAACATCAGCGCCCGGGTTCGCTTCCAGCATGTTACTTAACCCATGCCCGTATTGTGCAGCAAAAGTCTCCAGCGGCTGAGTATTGTGATCAGGAACAGTTACAATAAACGACTGCCCCACTAAACGGCTACCCTCTGGAGGTAATGGATAAGTTACCGCCAGGCTAGTATGGCTGGCAAAAAGCAGAGCAAATGAGCAAAGAATATTTACACGACGCATCATGTCCCTTTCCTAAGTCGCGAAAGCTATCGGTTAAGTATAGCTTTTATCAGACTTTTCGTTTTTAACTGTTCAAATCAGAAGTCGTATTCCCCGGTAGAACAATATTACTGGCAGCAAGTTCGCCCATGTTGTTATATATCGCACAGGCAGCTTCGATGATGGGCATCGCCAGAGCTGCGCCACTCCCCTCACCTAAACGCATCTCCATATCGAGATAAGGCTCCAGCCCCAAATGCGACAGCGCTATACGCGCCCCTTTTTCTGCCGACAGGTGAGAAGGAGTGAGATACGGTTTGATTGCAGGAGACATCTGGCAGGCTGCGAGCGCGGCAGCATAAGAAAGAAATCCATCCAGCAACACGGGTAAACCGCAGGAAGCAGCGCCTAACATCACGCCAGCCATTCCGACCAAATCAAATCCACCCACTTTTGCCAGGACATCAACGCCATCCTGCGGATTTGGTTGATTCAACGTAATCGCCCGGCGCACAACATCAATTTTATTAGCCAGTTTATCTGTCGGCAGGTTTGCGCCAATCCCAACCACTTCTTCAGGATCCCGGCCAGTGATTGTGCTGACTATTGCTGCTGCCGGTGTCGTGTTTGCCATCCCCAGTTCACCTACACCAAACAGCGTGACACCATTTTTTGCCAGCTCCCGCGTATAACATATGACGTCCAAAAGCAACTTTTCAGCCTGACGGCGACTCATTGCCGGAGCTGAAGCAATATTGCCGCTACCTCGTGCGACACGCATGTTGATAAGCCCGGGGATAGGCTCAGCAGTATCAATACCAACATCAACTACGTGGACGTTAGCGCCCGCTTGTGCTGCCAGCACACACACGCCGGTTGTTCCGCGGGTCATATTTTCAGCCTGAATGGCTGTCACTTCTTTTGGGGAAATAGCGACCCCTTCCTCCCAGACGCCGTGATCGGCACACATAACCAGTACCGCTTTTTTGCCCACATGCGGTATGCCATTCAACCCCGGCATTCCTGCCAGTTGTATGGCAAGCGCCTCCAGCCTTCCCAGGCTACCAACAGGTTTGAGTAACCCGTCGATATGCCGTTGTGCACGCGACATAGCGGCAGGATCGATAGCAGGGATCGTATTCAGTAAATCGGCAAGTGTTTGCATGTCACGTCTCTTTATAGCAGTGCCAGCAGGAAGACCAGTTCACCAAGCTCTATAGCAGCTCCCAGCGTATCGCCGGTTTGCCCGCCCAGCGTACGTTTGAGAAGCTGACCGAGGATGAAAATCGCCACCATCGTCACCACCATAGCAGCCACACCATGCATACCCGGCAATAATACGGCAGCAAAAATAGCGGCTAAGCCGAGTGTGACGCAGGTTTGTCGCCCATCAATTTTGCCAATGAACACATTGCCAAGTCCTTCTTCCCGGGCATAACGATGACGATACATCAATAATGCGGCAGTCCCGCGGCTGACCGCACATGCTGCCGCCAGCGATGCAAGGATCGGTTCGCCACGCAGAGCCAACTCGCTTAATACCAGAATCTTTGCCAGTACAACAAAAATCAATGCCAGACCGCCGTGGGTGCCTAAACGGCTATCACGCATGATTTCCAACATGCAATCGCGGCTACGTGCAGAAAATACGCCATCACAGGTATCGGCGAGGCCGTCCAGGTGGAATCCCCCGGTCATCAGCGCCAGCACAAGTACGCTAAACAGTGCCGCCAGTGGTACGCCACACCATGCCTGCAGCACCATGAAGACCAGCCCGCTAATCGCGCCAAGCAATAATCCAATTAAAGGAAAAGTAATAATACCGCGAGAATAATGCTCGAAATCCAGTCCCTGGGACCAGCGACGCGGTACAGGCAGACGCGTAATAAAAGAGAGCATCGCCCAAAATAATTTACTCATTTGATTTTTACTCCAATACCCGAAACCACCAACCATACTTCATTTGCCGCAGCGGCCAGCTGCTGATTTACCCGCCCGGCAATATCACGAAAATGTCGTGCCAGACGACTCTCCGGCACAATCCCCATTCCCACTTCGTTAGTCACTAATACAACCTTTGCGGGACAACGTTGGCAGGCAGCAATCAACGACTGAATCTCAGCATTAATCGCCTGTTCCATCGCCTGATAATCCCATTCATCAGGGTCTTTATCGCCGCCATAATCAAACAACAGATTAGTCACCATTGTGGTAACGCATTCCAGCAACACAGCTTCATGCGGGTTAATGTCTGCATGAATTAATTCATCAAGATGTTGCCAACGCTCCACCGTGCGCCAGTGCGCCGGACGGCCTTGCCGATGATGTTCTATCCGTGCAGCCATCTCATCATCAAGGATTTGCGAGGTGGCGATATACAGAACCTGTGAAGAGTCCCCAATAAGCGCCTCTGCGTGGCGACTCTTCCCGCTCCGTGCTCCACCTGTCACCAAAATCATCATACCGACTCCTGATTCAATTGTATGATGGTATTCATTGAACAGAACAATGGATCCCCCACCGTTGCTGACCGCAAAACATTTACGCGATTAATACTGCGCGTAATATAATTAAAAATCCAGCATTCTCAATCCATTACGAAAGAAGATGGCATTGTGGAATAGCCAGACTTCCTCGTGTTAACGTCCGATCATTGGAGTAGTCACCAAAGCAGATTTAGCCAGCATGGAACAAATATCTTTGGTGAAATGTTGGTTACGGGAAGCCGGAGCGCACAACGTGTTAGTAACCAATGCGGTTAATAACCATGGAGTTACAGAACTTTTTGCCTTGCTGCATACAGAAGATGTCTGTCGCTAATTTCGACAGGTTCTCAGATGAGAATGATGACGGTGATACACAGAAAAGAATCAATGAGCAATGAGGGTTGCCGGGCAACCCTCATTGAATAAAACAGGAATTACTTCGCTTCGCCGTTTTTCATTTCGCCCATAGCTTTCAGCTTTTTGGAGATATCGCGGCGTTCTTTGGAGAGCTCGGCATTTTTGATGATGTAATCGTCAACACGATCTTCATAGTCACCTTTCATGCTGGCGATGATGCCCTGGATTGCTTCAACGCTCATCCCCGGCTTGATGTAATCGCTCAGGTTGTCCAGCAGCAGAACGCGCTTCTGGTTGTCACGGATCTTTTTCTCAACGTCCTGAATTTCACGTTGCAGTTTGTTCTTACGACGGAACAGACGAACAAATTCCAGTACGTCCTGGAATGAAGGCTTGGTAGTTTCCATTTTTATACCCCTGATAATGTGAGAGTCGGATTCGTTTAAGCAACCGCTATTCGTTAGGGCCAACATTACTCATAGCTGCCGCAGATGACAATGCTTTTATCCCTTTTCACTATCATACCCTTTATCCTTGCTGAATCGAAGCAGCAGCAAGATGATTCTGAAGTTCAGGAATTATTTGCGCAAGGCCCGGCAAATCAGATTCGATAGCAACTCAAGCTGATGTGCCGTTTCCATGTTCAGCCACACATAACCATAGATTGGTGTTTCCACAACCTTCAGGTCATGGTGGTTATTGAGCAACTGACGCAGCTCTTCCACAGCATCGTTCAATTTTTCCGTATTGGCAAAAACCGGCTGCGGATTACCTTCGTACAACGCATGAACAAGGCTCAGCAGTATTTGCTGCATCATGTGCTGGGTATCACGAAGTTTTTGCGCGTTCAATAACACGAAATGGCTGGGGCGCGTGGCCCAGTACGCATTGATTTGCAACTCCAGCATACAAACCAGATTGCGGTTAATGGTCTGGATACCTTCATATATCGATTTTGGAATACGGGTTTCTTTGCTGGCGGGCGCAATCAGCCCACGCATTTTCACGGCATCGGTCAGGAGTTTTTGTAGATGGCTTTCCAGACGTGGGCGTTCGAGTAAGTTCGGTGAGAATGCAGATTGATAGACCCGATTATACTCGGTCAGACTTTTCGCCAGTTGAATGCGCCAGTGGATGAACGCCCGTTGTGGCCAGATACCGGTAAACAACATTGCCAGTAAAGAGCCGAGGATCACATCGCCGCTTCGCCATAACGCCGTATCAATTTCACCTGTCGGGGAACCAACAACAATTGCCAGCGTCACCCCAATCAATAATCCTTGATACGGTTTCTTGCCCAGCGCCAGCCAACCGCAAAGAAACATAGCCGCCGCGCACCAGACTAACATCAGCGGTAACGAGATTAACTCCAGTTGCAGAGCGATAAGACCTAATATCGAACCCAACACCGTACCGCCAATACGTTCGAAGGCGCGAGGGACAACGTTACCCCAGAACGAGATTGGCCCAATAATCACCACCATGGTGACTAGCGGCCAGGTACTTTCCGGGATAGTAAACAGGCGGATAATGAGAAAAGTGAGCAGGAATGCCAGCGCGACCCGAGTACCATGCACAATGCGGTAATGGCGGTATACCCGGATTTCAAACGGGCTTAATGACTTATCGGCACGCACGCAGAAACTCCGTAATGAAGATTAAAAGCGCTCATAACTCATCTGTCGGCCAGAAGGCGCGCCTCTGAATTATCCGACGGACAAACCGGGAACAGTGTAATTTCCCGGCAGGAGCGAAAAAATTGAAAGGCGCATCTTACTCTTTTCGCTTTCAAAAAAAAGAGTGGTCATCGCGTTAACACACCGCCCTGAGATGAATTAGTGATGTTTTGGCTGCACCGCAACATACATTTCGATATCCCAGTACCCATCTTCCGCGCCATTGTTCAAATAAACCTCGAAGCAGGGCTTTGGTAACATTTCATAAGCACTGTCCTGCAAGAGGCTATTAAAGAACTGATACCAAGGTTTAGCAAAATCATCACCGACTACACGAGCCACCGCAACCGCATACTGACCACCTGAAATTTCTGTCAGAATGACGCCCTCACTGTTTTCGGGGAGCGTAAAGTTATTCGGTACCGTCACGACGGTGTCGCAGCGTAATTTTTCGGCGGGTGTTTCATCTGGATTGTCGTAATAGACAGCAACCCACTCCTTCGGCACAATATTTTTGTTATCTACCCACATCATCAACTGCTCAAAACCTTTCTTTACCGTCTGCTCCCACGGGCCAACGAGATGGAAACCTGCAACGGTACGTTTATCTTCCTGCTTAATCTCGTAGTTCATGACGCCTCCATTAATACTGTTTTTATATACAGTATAGTTGCAATATTAAAACCACAAGGAATGAGTGTTGATTATGCGAGCAGACTCGCACTCCTGCCAGTCTGCTGCAAAAGAAAGGTCAGGCCTTATGGTGGAAATAATCACTCAGGCGAGAAAACATGCTGCCTTCCCCGACAGATTCCAGGGTAACCAGCGGCCAGTGCGCCACCTGTTTATCACGGTCGTAAAGTTCAATTTCCCCTACCCGCTGATGGGCGCTAATTGGCGCGGTGAGCTCTTTACCATCAAGGGTATATTTGGCTTTGATATGTGGAATTTCGGCTTTCGGTAGCACCATCCAGAACTCTTGTTCCGTTCCCAGGTCGATATTTTCTTTATCGCCATACCAGATGCGTTCCGTTCCGACCTTTTTCCCACGGTGCAAAATTTGCACCGTAGTAAAGTTTTGTTGCCCCCAACGCAGTAATTTTCTTGCCTCTTCCTCACGACCTTTTGCACTGTCAGCCCCCATTACCACTGCAATGAGACGACGCTGCCCATCTACAGCCGAAGCAATGAGATTAAACCCGGCACCAGAAGTATGACCCGTTTTCAGGCCGTCAACATTCATGGTTTTATCCCACAACAACCCGTTACGGTTTTGCTGGGTGATACCGTTCCAAGTGAGACTTTTACTGTACATATGATAAAACTCGGGCTCGCCGTGGATGATAGCGCGAGAAAGCACAGCTAAATCATAAGCCGAGCTATGCTGGCCAGGTGCATCCAGACCATGCACTGTTTCAAAATGCGTATCCTTGAGATGCAGCTTCTCGGCATAGTTGTTCATCATTTCAACAAACTGCCGTTGCCCACCGGCAATATAGTCAGCCAGAGCAACACAAGCGTCATTTCCGGAATCCACAATTAAACCACGGCTTAAATCACGTACCGATACGCGATCGCCCTCTTTCAAAAACATCAGTGAAGAACCGACAAACACCGGATTATCTTTCGCCCACGCATCGCGCCCCACGGTGACAATATCGTCTGGCGTAATGCGATGACTATCGATAGCGCGATCCACGACATAACCCGTCATCAGCTTTGTCAGGCTGGCGGGATTGCGCTGTTGATGCTCATTACCCGCGGTGAGGATCTGTCCGGTGGTGTAATCCATCAGTACCCAGGACCCGGCATGAATCTCTGGAGGCTGAGGTGAAAAAGGAATGTTTTCCGCCGCAAAACCAGACGATAAGTTAAAAACGAACAAAGAAGCAGCAATAATAAGACGGCGTTTCAACAGCAAACCCTCAGGAGTTTCAAATAGCTGTTCTTTTTACGGAAATACTTATGAACTGGCTGGAATAAAGTGCAAGAAAATGTGACTACCCTCTCATTTTTATCTGACATGATCTGTTGCCACTCGCTGCCAAATTGTGGCGCTAAAGCTGATTAGCACGGTGATATTTGATACTCTGGCAGACAGCAGAAATAACGGATTTAACCTAATGATGAATGACGGTAAGCAACAATCTACCTTTTTGTTTCACGATTACGAAACCTTTGGCACGCACCCCGCGTTAGATCGCCCTGCACAGTTCGCAGCCATTCGCACCGATAGCGAATTCAATGTCATCGGCGAACCCGAAGTCTTTTACTGCAAGCCCGCTGATGACTATTTACCCCAGCCTGGAGCAGTATTAATTACCGGTATTACCCCGCAGGAAGCACGGGCGAAAGGAGAAAACGAAGCCGCGTTTGCCGCCCGTATTCACTCGCTTTTTACCGTACCGAAGACCTGTATTCTGGGCTACAACAATGTGCGTTTCGACGACGAAGTCACACGCAACGTTTTTTATCGTAATTTCTACGATCCTTACGCCTGGAGCTGGCAGCATGATAACTCGCGCTGGGATTTACTGGATGTTATGCGTGCCTGTTATGCCCTGCGCCCGGAAGGAATAAACTGGCCTGAAAATGATGACGGTCTACCGAGCTTTCGCCTTGAGCATTTAACCAAAGCGAATGGTATTGAACATAGCAACGCCCACGATGCGATGGCTGATGTGTACGCCACTATTGCGATGGCAAAGCTGGTAAAAACGCGTCAGCCACGCCTGTTTGATTATCTCTTTACCCATCGTAATAAACACAAACTGATGGCGTTGATTGATGTTCCGCAGATGAAACCCCTGGTGCACGTTTCCGGAATGTTTGGGGCATGGCGCGGCAACACCAGCTGGGTGGCACCGCTGGCGTGGCATCCTGAAAATCGCAATGCCGTAATTATGGTGGATTTGGCAGGAGACATTTCGCCATTACTGGAACTGGATAGCGACACATTGCGCGAGCGTTTATATACCGCAAAAACCGATCTTGGCGATAACGCCGCCGTTCCGGTTAAGCTGGTGCACATCAATAAATGTCCGGTGCTGGCCCAGGCGAATACGCTACGCCCGGAAGATGCCGACCGACTGGGAATTAATCGTCAGCATTGCCTCGATAACCTGAAAATTCTGCGTGAAAATCCGCAAGTGCGCGAAAAAGTGGTGGCGATATTCGCGGAAGCCGAACCGTTTACGCCTTCAGATAACGTGGATGCACAGCTTTATAACGGCTTTTTCAGTGACGCCGATCGTGCAGCAATGAAAATTGTGCTGGAAACCGAGCCGCGTAATTTACCGGCACTGGATATCACTTTTGTCGATAAACGGATTGAAAAGCTGTTGTTCAATTATCGGGCGCGCAACTTCCCGGGGACGCTGGATTATGCCGAGCAGCAACGGTGGCTGGAGCACCGCCGCCAGGTATTCACACCCGAGTTTTTACAAGGCTATGCAGAAGAGATTCAGATGCTGGCGCAGCAGTATGCCGACGATAAAGAAAAAGTGGCGCTGTTAAAAGCGCTTTGGCAGTACGCGGAAGAGATTGTCTAGTTTGAAGCCTCCGCCGCTGATACGGCGGAGGACAATGTTGGGTCAGGCTTTTTGAACGGTGATGCTCCACGCAGCATCGCCAATCTGCTGATAATCGGTGATGGCATGTCCTTCTTCTGCCGCCCATTGTGGGATTGCTTCTGTTGCCTGGGTGCAATCAAACTCAATTACCAACTCATCGCCGCTGGTCATTTCTGCCAGTGCTGCTTTTGCTTCTATGAGTGGAAACGGACAGACCTGCGTCACCACATCCAGCTTTTTAATCGCCATCTTTACACCTTACTTAATTTGCCGCAGCAGTCGCCAGTCGCGCCTTACGCTGCGGTCGAACATACACAAGCCAGGACGCAGTCCAGACACCGAGAATCATAAATACAAGGCCAACCCAGCCCTGCCAGGTCATCATTGCAGTCATAACCAGTCCATTACCGATAGAGCAACCACCTGCAATACTGGCACCGAAGCCCATCAGTACACCACCTAACCCGCTACGTAATGTTGTTTGTGCATCAGCTGCGCGAACGCGGAACTCACGGCTCCCTTTGGCTGCAATAAATGACCCCACGAAGATCCCTAACACCAGGAAAACGCCCCAGTTAATGTATTTCACGTCACCCGCGACCAGAAATTGCAGAATATTGGCTGTTGGGGAAGTGATTCCTAACCCAAACATGCGTCCGGTTGCTTCACTCAGGGGCCAGGCTAAAAGCGCAATCAAACCGATGAGTACAGCAGTGACAAAGGGATGCCAGCGTTTTTCAAACAGAATATGAGCGATCCCGGTTCGGCGCGGCGGTAAGGTCGCGACTTTGAGTTTTGGCTTCTTCAACTCTTTCATCACCACCCAGAGCGTTATCACCAGCAAAACGGTAACCAACGGCCACACAGACAAATTAAAAGTCTCAGCAATAGAGTTATGTTCAGTACTGTAGTGCTGCAAGGTTTGATTTAAACCACTGGCATGTGGAGAACGCATCACCGCACTCATCACCATATAAGTGAAAAGCGCGATCCAACTGCCGATCAATCCCTCCCCCGCGCGATACCAGGTCCCGGTGGCACATCCACCCGCCAGAACAATTCCCAGCCCGAAGATATACCCACCTATAACAGTACCAAGCCACGGGAACGCCCCGGCTTCGTAAGTCAGTAGGCCCGCCTGAATTAACGCAAAAACCCCCACGCTTTGTACCGAAATTGCAATCAGCAGGGCATAAAACATGCGATTATTTTTCGCGATATACATATCGCGAAAACCACCAGTCAGGCAAAAACGCCCACGCTGCATGACAAATCCCAGCAGAGCACCACAAATTAGCCCGCTTAATATCATTGAAAACATAAATTAATTAACCAGATGAATGTTAATAGGGAAATTATTCATGACTGGTGGAATGCAGACCAATAACCAAATTCTCTAAATTAGAACAAATGGTTATTAATGAGGATGTCGATAAAAAAGAATAAAAAAACCGGAGCCCAATATTCATTCGACTCCGGTTTATTATTACAAAAGATGATTACGCTACGTCTTCGTACTGCGGAACCGGATTACGGAAACTCTTGGTGACGCAAGCCAGGTAAATCAGACCGATAGCCGCCCAGATCAGACCCAGAACCATTGAGCTTTCTTCCAGGTTAACCCACAGCGCACCAACGGTCAGCGCACCACACATCGGCAGGAACAGATACTGGAAGTGATCTTTCAGCGTCTTGTTACGCTTCTCACGGATCCAGAACTGCGAGATGACCGACAGGTTAACGAAGGTGAACGCCACCAACGCACCAAAGTTGATCAGCGCTGTAGCCATTACCAGGTCGAAGTTGATTGCCAGCAAGGCAATCGCGCCAACCAGGATGATGTTCATCGCCGGAGTACGCCATTTCGGGTGTACATAACCGAAGAAGCTTTTCGGGAATACGCCGTCACGCCCCATTACGTACATCAGACGCGCAACGCCTGCATGCGCCGCCATACCGGACGCCAGTACGGTAATGGTGGAGAAGATCAGCGCACCAACCTGGAATGCTTTACCTGCAACATACAGCATGATTTCAGGCTGTGACGCATCCGGATCTTTAAAGCGAGAGATATCCGGGAAGTACAGCTGCAGGAAGTAAGTTGCAAAGATGAAGATCATGCCGCCAATCAGCGCGGTCAGGAAAATCGCACGCGGGATCACGCGCTCTGCATCTTTGGTTTCTTCCGACAGGTTGCTGATGCCGTCAAAGCCGGTAAAGGAGAAGCACAGGATTGTCGCCCCGGTAATCATCGGGATAACATGCGCATCGCCAGACCAGAATGGACGAGTGCTCGCCAGCGTACCAGCGCCTTCACCTTCAAATACGCCATAAACAACCATGCCCAGAATCACCGCGATCAGCACTACCTGCAACACGACGATTACAGTGTTGAAGTTCGCTACGGATTTCAGACTACGCAGGTTAAAGGCGGTCATAAAGGCCACCAGCGCCACCACAAACATCCACGATGGGATGGAAGGCACCAGAGCTTCAAAATAAATTTTCGCCAGCAGAATGTTGATCATCGGCGCGAACAGATAGTCGAGCAGAGAAGACCAACCCACCATAAAGCCGACAGTCGGGCTAATGGATTTCTGGGCGTAAGTGTATGCAGAGCCAGCAGAAGGATAGCGGCGAACCAGCTTCCCGTAGCTCAGAGCCGTAAACAGGATCGCAATCAATGCGAACGCATAGGCTGTCGGCACATGACCATCCGTGAGGCCTGAAACGATACCAAAAGTATCAAACAGCGTCATCGGCTGCATATAGGCAAGACCCATCATTACAACCGGAACTAACGTAAGCGTTTTACGCAATTCCACGCGAGAGGTGTTTGGAGTAACGTTATGCGACATGGTCATTCTCCTTTACGGTGATAACCGTCGCGTAAGCAAAAAATTGCCCCATTTTTTTGGATTCCTCAGCGACAACAACTGTCGATTTTTAGTAAATATCTATCCGGTACGAAGCCCGGCCTCTTGGTATGAATGATTGGTTTGAAGCAAAAAATAACCGACGCTGATGAAACGTCGGTTTTTAGTCATTTTTTGACAGCGGCGCATTGTGCCTAAATGGGGGGGAAATGACAAGAGAATGAGAGGCTTGTCATAATAATTTTTCTTTAAATGGCTGATTTTCCGTCATCAGATTTTGCATAAACACCGGCGATCGCACTATTTGCTAAAATTTCATCTCGCCACCAGCCGCTGGCAAGGCCTGCGGTCTGTTCGTTCCAGCCAATCCAGACGGGTTCAAAGAGAGTTTGGGCGGCCACTTTCTTCTCGATTAACGCGCCACTATCGAGAAACCGTTGCGCCAGATAACGGGGTAAATAGCCGCAGCCGAGGCCGCTAATTTGCAGCTCCAGCTTGGTTTTAAAATCGAAAACGGTAATGGCTTCTTGTTCGTCGAGAAGTTGTGAGGCCGTAGAAGCGCCTGCCTGCGCAGTATCCCCCACCACAATCGCCCGATATCGCTTAATAATACGACGGTTTAACGGCTCTTCTTCCAGGGCTAACGGATGATGAGGCGCGACCGCAAAGACTTGTTCCAGATCGCCCAACCGTGAAAAACCAAACTCACTGGAAGATGGTGGCTCATGCATCGCGCCAACAATAATATCCGCTCGCCCCTGAGTCAGGGCATCCCAGGAACCACCGAGTACGCCATTGATAAACTTCAGGCGCGTCACGCTATGATGTTGATAAAAAGCTTCAATCAGTGGCGCAAGCAGAGAAAAAGGAAACGTGTCGTCCACGCCAATCACCAGCTCGTTTTCCCAGCCTTCATGCAGTTTGATCGCCTGCTTTTCCAGTTCCCGCACGGTATGCAGAACTTCCCGCCCTTTCTCTAATAACATTTTTCCGGTGCGGGTGAATTTAGCGCGGTGACCGCTACGATCAAGCAATTGAATATTAAGGTCGCTTTCCAGCTTGTGAACGGTGTAACTCAGAGCGGACGGCGTCTTGTAGAGTTTGGCCGACGCCGCCGCAAAACTGCCTTCTTTTTCTAAGGCATCGAGGATCATCAACACATCCAGCAGTGGTTTCATACACGCCCCCTTGCAGTGCATGCGGCGTCCTGCTGGCGTGATCGTTTACTCCAGCGGCATTACCAGCGGATCGGGATACTGGTATTCAAATCCCAGTTCATTACAAATCCGACTGCCATCAATAATCTTACCTTTGCCGCTGTCCAGACTATTTCTGAACTGCGGAGGTTCCAGCCCCAGTAAACGGGCCATCTGCGGATAGAAAACATTACGCGCAGGGTGAGCTGGCGCACATATATTATAGATGTGTCCGCCTTTAGGTGCCTGTAACAACAGAGTGATAGCGCCAATAACATCTTCTAAATGGACTAAATTAACACCATGTTCACCATCAGGCGCGGTTTTTCCGGCAAAGAACCGTCCGGGATGACGTCCCGGTCCGACCAGGCCCGCAAGACGCAGAATATCGACCGAAGTACCGGGTAAATTGTGCAGCCAGTCTTCGAGTTCTTCTAATACTCGTCCACTGTTGGTCACCGGATTACGCGGGGTGGTTTCTTTCACCGTGCCTTGCGCGTCGCCATAGACAGACGTTGAGCTGGTAAAAATAATGCGGGGAATACGATGGGCCAGCGCGCTATCCACTAACTCTTGTACCGCTTGTAAATAGAACTCATCGCCGGGGCCGCTACGACGTGCCGGAAGCGTAATGACCAGCGCATCGGCATCCATCAGGGCATCCAGATCGTCAGAATCGCAAACTAACTCAGGCTCCATGCGAAGCAGATAGCTATCAATGCCACTCATTCGGGCCGCTTCGACACCATCTTGTGTGGTTTTACTCCCGGTGACTTGCCAGCCTCGCGCTGAAAGTGACATCGCCAGCGGCATGCCTAACCACCCTAACCCGACAATTGCGACCTTTTTCATCCGTTATCTCCTGATACACCTTAGATCTATAAGGCTACGCTAGCGTATCAAAACTGACAATTCATTCTATGAATGAAATCGAAACTGTTAGCAAATATACCATTGCCTGATGCGCTCCGCTTATCAGTCCTACAAAACATCAATATATTGAATTTAGGCAACATTTGTAGACCTGATAAGGCATTCACGCCGCATCCGGCAGGAACAAAGCCCACTTTAGTTACAGAACACAATGTTCTTGAGGATTTTAAAGACATATTTTCACGATTACTTTTCTAACATAGTCACTCCAGGCCCCTCCTTTCCCCGCTCATTCATTAAACAAATCCATCGCCATAAAATATATAAAAAAGCCCTTGCTTTCTAACGTGAAAGTGGTTTAGGTTAAAAGACATCAGTTGAATAAACATTCACAGAGACTTTTATGACACGCGTTCAATTTAAACACCACCATCATCACCATCATCCTGACTAGTCTTTCAGGCGATGTGTGCTGGAAGACATTCAGATCTTCCAGTGGTGCATGAACGCATGAGAAAGCCCCCGGAAGATCACCTTCCGGGGGCTTTTTTATTGCGCGGTTGATAACGGTTCAGACAGGTTTAAAGAGGAATAAGAAAATGACAGACAACACTCGTTTACGCATAGCTATGCAGAAATCCGGCCGTTTAAGTGATGACTCACGCGAATTGCTGGCGCGCTGTGGCATTAAAATCAATCTTCACACCCAGCGCCTGATCGCGATGGCAGAAAACATGCCGATTGATATTCTGCGCGTGCGTGACGACGACATTCCCGGTCTGGTAATGGACGGCGTGGTAGACCTTGGGATTATCGGCGAAAACGTGCTGGAAGAAGAGCTGCTTAACCGCCGCGCCCAGGGTGAAGATCCACGCTACTTTACCCTGCGTCGTCTGGATTTCGGCGGCTGCCGCCTTTCGCTGGCAACGCCGGTTGATGAAGCCTGGGACGGCCCACTCTCCTTAAACGGTAAACGTATCGCCACCTCTTATCCTCACCTGCTCAAGCGTTATCTCGACCAGAAAGGCATCTCTTTTAAATCCTGCTTACTGAACGGTTCTGTTGAAGTCGCCCCGCGTGCCGGACTTGCGGATGCGATTTGCGATCTGGTTTCCACCGGTGCCACGCTGGAAGCTAACGGCCTGCGCGAAGTCGAAGTTATCTACCGCTCGAAAGCCTGCCTGATCCAGCGCGATGGCGAAATGGAAGAATCCAAACAGCAACTGATCGACAAACTGCTGACCCGTATTCAGGGTGTGATCCAGGCGCGCGAATCAAAATACATCATGATGCACGCACCGACCGAACGTCTGGATGAAGTCATCGCCCTGCTGCCAGGTGCCGAACGCCCAACTATTCTACCGCTGGCGGGTGATCAACAGCGCGTAGCGATGCACATGGTCAGTAGCGAAACCCTGTTCTGGGAAACCATGGAAAAACTGAAAGCGCTGGGTGCCAGTTCAATCCTGGTCCTGCCGATTGAGAAGATGATGGAGTGATCGCCATGAGCTTTAACACAATCATTGACTGGAATAGCTGTACTGCGGAGCAACAACGCCAGCTGTTAATGCGCCCGGCGATCTCCGCTTCTGAAAGCATTACCCGCACCGTTAACGATATTCTCGATAACGTGAAAGCACGCGGCGATGACGCCCTGCGGGAATACAGCGCAAAGTTTGATAAAACCACGGTTACCGCGCTGAAGGTGTCTGCTGAGGAGATCGCCGCCGCCAGCGAACGCCTTAGCGACGAGCTAAAACAGGCGATGGCGGTGGCAGTAAAAAATATTGAAACCTTCCACACTGCGCAAAAACTGCCGCCGGTAGATGTAGAAACCCAGCCAGGCGTGCGTTGCCAGCAGGTCACGCGCCCAGTCGCTTCAGTTGGGTTGTATATTCCTGGCGGCTCCGCCCCGCTCTTCTCAACGGTATTAATGCTGGCAACTCCGGCGCGTATTGCGGGCTGTAAAAAAGTGGTGCTGTGCTCACCGCCGCCGATTGCCGATGAGATCCTTTACGCGGCGCAGCTGTGCGGTGTACAGGACGTGTTTAACGTCGGCGGCGCACAGGCCATTGCCGCACTGGCGTTTGGTACGGAATCTGTGCCGAAAGTGGACAAAATCTTCGGGCCGGGTAACGCCTTTGTCACCGAAGCGAAACGTCAGGTGAGCCAGCGTCTGGACGGTGCGGCGATCGATATGCCCGCAGGCCCGTCGGAAGTGCTGGTGATTGCTGACAGCGGCGCTACGCCGGATTTCGTGGCTTCTGATTTGCTTTCTCAGGCTGAACACGGCCCGGACTCACAGGTGATTTTACTGACGCCCGCTGCTGATATGGCGCGTCGCGTTGCCGAGGCCGTCGAACGCCAACTGGCAGAACTGCCGCGTGCCGAAACCGCCCGCCAGGCACTGAACGCCAGCCGCCTGATCGTGACTAAAGATTTAGCGCAGTGCGTAGAGATCTCCAACCAGTACGGCCCGGAGCACCTGATCATTCAGACCCGCAACGCCCGCGACCTGGTCGATGGCATCACCAGCGCCGGTTCGGTATTTCTTGGTGACTGGTCACCGGAATCGGCAGGTGATTACGCCTCCGGAACCAACCATGTTCTACCGACTTACGGCTACACCGTCACCTGTTCCAGCCTCGGCCTGGCGGATTTCCAGAAGCGTATGACCGTGCAGGAACTGTCGAAAGAAGGTTTCTCCGCGCTGGCTTCGACCATTGAAACACTGGCCGCCGCCGAGCGCCTGACCGCCCATAAAAATGCCGTTACTTTGCGTGTTAACGCCCTTAAGGAGCAAGCATGAGCACCGTGACTATTACCGATTTAGCGCGTGAAAACGTCCGCAACCTGACGCCGTATCAGTCGGCGCGTCGTCTGGGCGGTAACGGCGATGTCTGGCTGAACGCCAACGAATACCCCACTGCCGTGGAGTTTCAGCTTACTCAGCAAACGCTCAACCGCTACCCGGAATGCCAGCCGAAAGCGGTGATTAAAAATTACGCGCAATATGCAGGCGTAAAACCGGAGCAGGTGCTGGTCAGCCGTGGCGCGGACGAAGGTATTGAACTGCTGATTCGCGCTTTTTGCGAACCGGGTAAAGACGCCATCCTCTACTGCCCGCCAACGTACGGCATGTACAGCGTCAGCGCCGAAACAATTGGCGTCGAGTGCCGCACAGTGCCGACGCTGGACAACTGGCAACTGGACTTACAGGGCATTTCCGACAAGCTGGACGGCGTAAAAGTGGTCTATGTTTGCAGCCCCAACAACCCGACCGGGCAACTGATCAACCCGCAGGATTTTCGCACCCTGCTGGAGTTAACGCGCGGTAAGGCGATTGTGGTTGCCGATGAAGCCTATATAGAGTTTTGCCCGCAGGCATCGCTGGCTGGCTGGCTGGCGGAATATCCGCACCAGGCTATTTTGCGCACACTGTCGAAAGCTTTTGCTCTGGCGGGGCTTCGTTGCGGATTTACGCTGGCAAACGAAGAGGTCATCAACCTGTTAATGAAAGTGATCGCCCCCTACCCGCTCTCGACGCCGGTTGCCGACATTGCGGCCCAGGCGTTAAGCCCGCAGGGGATCGTCGCCATGCGTGAACGGGTGGCGCAAATTATTGCAGAACGCGAATATCTGATTGCCGCATTGAAAGAGATCCCCTGCGTGGCGCAGGTTTTTGACTCTGAAACCAACTACATTCTGGCGCGCTTTAAAGCCTCCAGTGCAGTGTTTAAATCTTTGTGGGATCAGGGCATTATCTTACGTGATCAGAATAAACAACCCTCTTTAAGCGGCTGCCTGCGAATTACCGTCGGAACCCGTGAAGAAAGCCAGCGCGTCATTGACGCCTTACGTGCGGAGCAAGTTTGATGAGTCAGAAGTATCTTTTTATCGATCGCGATGGAACCCTGATTAGCGAACCGCCGAGTGATTTTCAGGTGGACCGTTTTGACAAACTCGCCTTTGAACCGGGCGTGATCCCGGAACTGCTGAAGCTGCAAAAAGCGGGCTATAAACTGGTGATGATCACCAACCAGGATGGTCTGGGGACGCAAAGTTTCCCGCAGGCGGATTTCGATGGCCCGCACAACCTGATGATGCAGATCTTCACCTCGCAAGGCGTGCAGTTTGATGAAGTGCTGATTTGTCCGCACCTGCCCGCCGATGAGTGCGACTGCCGTAAGCCGAAAGTAAAACTGGTAGAGCGTTATCTGGCTGAGCAAGCGATGGATCGCGCTAACAGTTATGTGATTGGCGATCGCGCGACCGACATTCAACTGGCGGAAAACATGGGCATTAATGGTTTACGCTACGACCGCGAAATCCTGAACTGGCCGATGATTGGCGAGCAACTCACTAAACGAGACCGTTACGCCCATGTAGTGCGCAACACCAAAGAGACGCAAATTGACGTCCAGGTGTGGCTGGATCGCGAAGGTGGCAGCAAGATTAACACCGGTGTTGGCTTCTTTGATCACATGCTGGATCAGATCGCCACCCACGGCGGTTTCCGCATGGAAATCAACGTCAAAGGCGACCTCTATATCGACGATCACCACACCGTCGAAGATACCGGCCTGGCGCTGGGCGAAGCGCTAAAAATCGCCCTCGGAGACAAACGCGGTATTTGCCGCTTTGGTTTTGTGCTACCGATGGACGAATGCCTTGCCCGCTGCGCGCTGGATATCTCTGGTCGCCCGCACCTGGAATATAAAGCCGAGTTTACCTACCAACGCGTGGGCGATCTCAGCACCGAAATGATCGAGCACTTCTTCCGTTCGCTCTCTTACACCATGGGCGTGACGCTACACCTGAAAACTAAAGGTAAAAACGATCACCACCGTGTAGAGAGCCTGTTCAAAGCCTTTGGTCGCACCCTGCGCCAGGCCATCCGCGTGGAAGGCGACACCCTGCCCTCGTCGAAAGGAGTGCTGTAATGAACGTGGTGATCCTTGATACTGGCTGCGCCAATTTGAACTCGGTGAAGTCTGCCATTGCGCGTCACGGTTATGAACCCAAAGTCAGCCGTGACCCGGACGTCGTGTTGCTGGCCGATAAACTGTTTTTACCCGGCGTTGGCACCGCGCAAGCAGCGATGGATCAGGTGCGTGAGCGCGAGCTGTTTGATCTCATCAAAGCCTGTACCCAACCGGTGCTGGGCATCTGCTTAGGGATGCAACTGCTGGGGCGGCGCAGCGAAGAGAGCAACGGCGTCGATTTGCTGGGCATCATCGACGAAGACGTGCCGAAAATGACCGACTTTGGTCTGCCCCTGCCGCATATGGGCTGGAACCGCGTTTACCCGCAGGCAGGCAACCGCCTGTTTCAGGGGATTGAAGACGGCGCGTACTTTTACTTTGTTCACAGCTACGCAATGCCGGTCAATCCGTGGACCATCGCCCAGTGTAATTACGGCGAACCGTTCACCGCGGCGGTACAAAAAGATAACTTCTACGGCGTGCAGTTCCACCCGGAGCGTTCTGGTGCCGCTGGCGCTAAGTTGCTGAAAAACTTCCTGGAGATGTGATGATTATTCCGGCATTAGATTTAATCGACGGCACCGTGGTGCGTCTCCATCAGGGCGATTACGGCAAACAACGCGATTACGGTAACGACCCGCTGCCACGCTTACAGGATTACGCTGCGCAAGGTGCCGAAGTGTTGCATCTGGTGGATCTGACCGGGGCAAAAGATCCGGCTAAACGTCAAATCCCGCTGATTAAAACCCTGGTTGCGGGCGTTAACGTTCCGGTGCAGGTTGGCGGCGGCGTGCGTAGCGAAGAAGACGTGGCGGCGTTACTGGAAGCGGGCGTTGCGCGCGTGGTGGTCGGCTCCACCGCGGTGAAATCACCAGAAATGGTGAAAGGCTGGTTTGAACGTTTTGGTGCCGATGCCTTAGTGCTGGCGCTGGATGTCCGTATTGACGAGCAAGGCAACAAGCAGGTGGCAGTCAGCGGCTGGCAAGAGAACTCGGGCGTTTCACTGGAACAACTGGTGGAAACCTATTTGCCCGTCGGCCTGAAACATGTGCTGTGTACCGATATCTCGCGCGACGGCACGCTGGCAGGCTCTAACGTCTCTTTATATGAAGAAGTGTGCGCCAGATACCCGCAGGTGGCATTTCAGTCATCCGGCGGCATTGGCGACATTAACGATGTTGCTGCCCTGCGTGGCACTGGCGTGCGCGGCGTAATAGTTGGTCGTGCATTACTGGAAGGTAAATTCACCGTGAAGGAGGCCATAGCATGCTGGCAAAACGCATAATTCCGTGTCTCGACGTTCGTGATGGTCAGGTGGTGAAAGGCGTACAGTTTCGCAACCATGAAATCATTGGCGATATCGTGCCGCTGGCAAAACGCTACGCTGAAGAAGGTGCAGACGAACTGGTGTTCTACGATATCACCGCTTCCAGCGATGGCCGTGTGGTAGATAAAAGCTGGGTATCTCGCGTAGCAGAAGTGATCGACATCCCGTTCTGCGTGGCGGGTGGGATTAAGTCTCTGGAAGATGCCGCGAAAATTCTTTCCTTTGGCGCGGATAAAATCTCCATTAACTCCCCTGCACTGGCGGACCCGACGTTAATTACTCGCCTGGCGGATCGCTTTGGCGTGCAGTGTATTGTGGTCGGTATTGATACCTGGTACGACGGCGAAACCGGTAAATATCATGTGAATCAATATACCGGCGATGAAAGCCGCACCCGCGTCACTCAGTGGGAAACACTCGACTGGGTAGAGGAAGTGCAAAAACGCGGTGCCGGAGAAATCGTCCTCAACATGATGAATCAGGACGGTGTGCGTAACGGTTACGACCTCGAGCAGCTGAAAAAAGTGCGTGAAGTTTGCCACGTCCCGCTGATTGCCTCCGGTGGCGCGGGCACCATGGAACACTTCCTCGAAGCCTTCCGCGATGCCGACGTTGACGGCGCGCTGGCAGCTTCCGTATTCCACAAACAAATAATCAATATTGGTGAATTAAAAGCGTACCTGGCAACACAGGGCGTGGAGATCAGGATATGTTAACAGAACAACAACGTCGCGAACTGGACTGGGAAAAAACCGACGGACTTATGCCGGTGATTGTGCAACACGCGGTATCCGGTGAAGTGTTAATGCTGGGCTATATGAACCCGCAAGCCCTGGACAAAACCATCGAAAGCGGCAAAGTCACCTTCTTCTCGCGCACTAAACAGCGACTGTGGACCAAAGGCGAAACGTCGGGCAATTTCCTCAACGTAGTAAATATTACGCCGGACTGCGACAACGACACGTTACTGTTGCTGGCGAATCCCATCGGCCCGACCTGCCACAAAGGCACCAGCAGCTGCTTCGGCGACACCGCTCACCAGTGGCTGTTCCTGTATCAACTGGAACAACTGCTCGCCGAACGTAAATCTGCCGACCCGGAAACCTCCTATACCGCCAAACTGTATGCCAGCGGCACCAAGCGCATTGCGCAGAAAGTGGGCGAAGAAGGCGTGGAAACCGCACTGGCAGCGACAGTACATGACCGCTTTGAGCTGACCAACGAGGCATCTGATTTGATGTATCACCTGCTGGTGCTATTGCAGGATCAGGATCTGGACTTAACGACGGTGATTGAGAACCTGCGTAAACGGCATCAGTGAGTTGCGGGGTAAGCGGATGCGATATTGTCGTCGCATCCGGCAAAAAAAACGGGCAAGGTGTCACCACCCTGCCCATTTTCTTTAAAACCGAAAAGATTACTTCGAGTTGTAATTACGCAGAGCATTACGCCCCAACACAATCCCCGCGCCAACCATGCCGCCCAGCAGCACCGCCAGAATCAAGGTAATTGCCTTTTTCGGGCTATCGCGACGAATAGGTAACGTCGGTTTCATCACATAACGGTAAGCATGAATATCAAGATCGTCAACCTTTAAGTTTTCGATATCCAGCAGGTTTTGACGAGTCTGATAGTAGTCTGGCGAAAACACCAACGGACGAGTTGCCTCATGCTTAATCATCGACTCCAGCGCTTCGCTCCCCAAAAGGAACAACGTATCTTGTGTGATATCTTCGCCAGTCTGTTGAATCTGCGGTTTTGTCACCTGCGCCTGATTCGCATACTGCAACGCTTCCTGAATCTGACGGATACGCAGATCTTTCTGCTCCTGCGCAACCACTTCCTGAGTTCTTAAAGAGTCCTGCAAGTTTTTCCGTCCCAAAGCAAGGTTGTCCTTGAGATCCTTTTCTAGCTCTTGATTTACTTTATCATCAACTTGCTGAATGTATTGGGCCAATTTCATTTGTGCGTCCTCTGCAGTTTGCCCAACATAAGAAACAGTCAATGGTAATTGCTGGTTCTTTACAGAAGGTTCGATGGTAAGTTTTTCTGGTTCTTTCTGATTATCCAGCGTTTCTGCTAATGCAGAGAAGGCAGAACTGAAGCGACCAATTAACGCCTCCTGTAAATCCGGCACTTTAGGTGCAGCCTGACCATAGATAACATTCATGGCATTGTTATAGCCAGCAATTTGCCCCACGTCAGGCTGAGTGATAATTGCTGTTGACGTCCATTTCTCCTTCGCTACCGCCAAATACCCAATAGCCAGGGCAATAGCAACAATGACAGAGATGATAATTGTCATCTTGCCACGCCACAACTGCACCAGTAAATCAATCAAATCAATCTGTTCCTGGTCATGGTTTTGCCCAGAAACATTATTATTTTCTACTCTCATCATTACCCTAACGGACGAAATAATTTTAAGTCGCCATAGTTTAGCGATAATCGCCATGAATGCTATAGGATAAATGATAAAAATAATGAATTATTACAAAGAGAACATAAGAGAATCAGGGCGAAAATCGCCCTGATAACAGGATGTTAGTCACTACCAAAGAGATCGCGGGTGTAGACTTTGTCTGCCACATCCTTAAGCTCTTCTGCCATACGGTTGGAAATAATGACATCGGCTTGTTGTTTGAAGGTGGCGAGATCACGTTCCAGGCGAGAGTTGAAGAATGAATCTTCTTTCATCACCGGTTCGTAGATGATCACTTCAACGCCTTTCGCCTTGATACGTTTCATAATCCCCTGAATGGAAGACGCACGGAAGTTATCTGACCCGCTCTTCATAATCAGACGATAAATACCCACCACTTGCGGCTTGCGTGACAAAATGGCATCGGCAATAAAGTCTTTACGCGTGCGGTTAGCATCGACAATTGCCGAGATCAGGTTATTCGGCACAGACTGGTAGTTCGCCAGTAACTGCTTGGTATCTTTCGGCAGACAATAACCACCATAACCAAACGACGGATTGTTGTAATGGTTGCCAATGCGTGGGTCGAGACAAACGCCTTCGATAATCTGGCGAGTATTCAGACCTAAACTTTCTGCATAGCTATCCAGTTCATTAAAGTATGCTACGCGCATCGCCAGATAGGTATTAGCAAACAGTTTTATCGCTTCTGCTTCAGTGGAGTCGGTAAACAGGGTCGGGATATTTTGCTTAATCGCGCCTTCCTGTAACAACGCAGCAAAACGTTCTGCGCGTTCTGAACGCTCACCGATGACAATACGTGAAGGATGGAGATTATCGTAAAGAGCTTTACCTTCACGGAGAAATTCCGGAGAGAAAATAATATTTTCAGTACGATATTTCTTATGCATTGCTGCGGTAAAACCAACGGGAACCGTTGATTTGATCACCATAACCGCATAAGGATTTATCTCAACTACGTCTTTAATTACTGATTCTACACTGGATGTATTGAAATAATTAGTTTTAGGATCATAGTCGGTTGGAGTGGCGATGATGACATAATCAGCATACCGGTAGGCTTCATTTTTATCTAATGTGGTATTAAAGTGTATTTTATCTGATTGCAAAAACTGCTGAATTTCCTTATCAACAATAGGAGATATCCGATCATTCAGCATAGCAACGCGTGACGGTAAAATATCTAATGCCACAACCTCATGATTTTGTGCGATTAGAAGCCCGTTTGACAAGCCTACATAGCCGGTACCGGAAATGGTGATTTTCATTTCATGCTCTCAGAATTAACTTAACTGTGAATCATGATGTTTTTAGCATCCTGATAAGAGCTAAAAGTTTTAACGCTACGTTGTCAGATGGTCAACGCAACGAAAAACAATTCAGATTTTCTTTATAAGAATAGCTGATATTTATTAAGTTAATATTAAGCAGTGAAATTTAGTCTATAAGATAATTGGCAAAAAAAAGCCCGGCGCAATATACGCCAGGCCTCAATTTATTGTTAGTTAAATAAGATTAATCCAGCCATTCAGTATGGAACACACCTTCTTTATCAATGCGCTTATAAGTATGCGCCCCGAAATAGTCACGCTGTGCCTGGATCAGGTTCGCAGGCAGAACAGCGGCACGGTAGCTATCGTAATAGGCAACCGCAGCGGCGAAGGTCGGAACCGGGATACCGTTCTGTACTGCATAAGCGACGACATCGCGCAGCGCCTGCTGGTAGTCATCGGCAATTTGCTTGAAGTACGGGGCCAGCAGCAGGTTAGCGATCTGCGGATTTTCGGCATATGCATCGGTGATTTTCTGCAGGAACTGCGCACGGATGATGCAGCCAGCACGGAAAATCTTCGCGATTTCGCCGTAGTTCAGATCCCAGTTGTACTCTTCAGACGCAGCACGCAGCTGAGAGAAGCCCTGAGCGTAAGAAACGATTTTGCCCAGATACAGCGCACGACGAACTTTTTCGATGAACTCAGCCTTGTCGCCAGCTGGCTGCGCTTGCGGACCAGAGAGAACTTTAGATGCGGCAACGCGCTGATCTTTCAGAGAAGAGATATAACGTGCAAACACAGACTCGGTAATCAGCGACAGCGGTTCTCCGAGATCCAGCGCGCTCTGGCTGGTCCATTTACCGGTACCTTTGTTAGCCGCTTCATCCAGGATCACATCAACCAGGTAGTTACCGTCTTCATCTTTTTTAGTGAAGATGTCTTTGGTGATGTCGATCAGGTAGCTGCTCAGTTCACCGTTATTCCACTCGGTAAAGGTCTGTGCCAGTTCTTCGTTAGAGAGATTCAGGCCGCCTTTAAGCAGAGAATAGGCTTCAGCAATCAGCTGCATATCACCGTATTCAATACCGTTGTGAACCATCTTAACATAGTGACCTGCGCCATCGGCACCAATATAGGTAACGCATGGCTCCCCGTCTTCAGCCACTGCGGCGATTTTGGTCAGGATCGGTGCAACCAGTTTATAGGCTTCTTTCTGTCCGCCAGGCATAATGGAAGGACCTTTCAGCGCACCTTCTTCACCACCGGAAACACCGGTACCGATAAAGTTAAAGCCTTCTGCAGAAAGCTCACGGTTACGACGAATGGTGTCCTGGAAGAAGGTGTTACCACCATCAATGATGATGTCACCTTTATCGAGGTATGGCTTGAGGGAATCAATAGCAGCATCCGTGCCTGCACCTGCTTTCACCATTAACAGGATGCGACGAGGCGTTTCCAGAGATTCAACAAACTCTTTCACCGTATAGTAAGGAACCAGTTTTTTGCCTGGATTTTCGGCAATCACTTCTTCCGTCTTTTCACGGGAACGGTTGAAAATAGAGACGGTATAACCACGGCTTTCGATGTTGAGCGCAAGGTTGCGTCCCATCACTGCCATACCGACGACGCCGATCTGTTGCTTTGACATTGTTTACTCCTGTCAGGGGGTTACTGCGAGATTGCGGCTACACAGCCATTACGAAAAAGCCAAATTATTTAGTAGGAGCTATATAAACCATTTTAACACATGATATCAGTTGTTAGCATTTATTATTTTCTTTATATAGTCATCTACATAAGTATTATTATCCTGAAATGTCTTTATCGCGTTATTATATAAAAAATATCCACCATCATTCTTTATGATATTTAATAAGCATGATATATTTAAATTAAGATAGTTTTCATCACCAAGCTTTTTATCATCTAAGATAATGCCGTTAATATTGTTTTTTACGTAATTTGGTATCTCACCAACATTATTAACGATTGGAATAACCCCAACCTGCATCGCATCAACAACAGACATTGCCATTCCTTCAAAATGGCTGAATTGAAGATAAAAGTCATATTGGGTTAATATATCATTAACTTTGTTATTATCGACAACACCTTTATAGACAACTTTATCCTGCAATCCTAATTTATTTACCTTATTTATAATATTATTCAATTCTCCTTCGTCTGGACCATATATATCAAATCGTATTTCTTCATGTTGCTTTTTAAAAAGATGTATATATTTTAATGCCCTATCAACCCCTTTTTGAGAGTGCAACCTACCAATAAATACAAACTTAATCTCACCATTGATATTATTAAATTTTTTTGCCACCATCTTTTTATCGATAAAACTAATAACCTCGCCTGTTGCATAATCTCTATTCAGAAAGTAAGCTTTTGATTTTTCCGAATCAAAATATATAGAGTCGGTTATTTTAAGTGAAAGTTTTGTTATTATGTAATCAACAAAATGTGCAAACCTAGTATTATGTATAATTAACGCGGTTTTAGGCTTACTTTTGAGAAAAGGTTTTAAAAGACACAATGAAATTCCTAACAATGCAGATTTCCATAAAGAATAAACTATCAAATCAGGTTTTTCTTTATGAATAAACCTAATAAATTTATAAAAACAAACTGGATTGTATACAGAAGAATTTAAGCAGTGTTCTACTTTTACATATGAATTGTTAAAGCAGTTTCCTCTTTCAATAGTCAAAACATTAAAATCATATCCACTCTTTCTTATCCTTTCAATAGAATTAAAAACAGCAGTTTCGACACCACCATGCTTTAACTGTGGTACAACATGTAATATTTTCATATAAAAATCATAGCAACTAATTAAATGAATGGATGAACCCTGCATGACTATATGAATTTATATATAATACATTGGATATATCTTATTGCCATTTTTATTTTCCCCCATATAGAATGTTCTCTATGGAACTGATCTTTATAATATACTGCAAAGCCAATTGGATTATGTCGAAGTTGTTTTTTAAAATTATTTGTAAGTCCATCAGCCAGATACTCACAATAATATACAACAACATTAGGAAAAAATATTATTTTGGCAACATCTGTAATTTTATTCCATATAAACAGTTCTGGAACAAATTTTTCATCTTTAAACTTTGGGAAAGGATATTTAATCATCAACTCTCGTTTAAAACAATATGCTAAATCGACTTTAAATAAATTATTACAATCTGTGCTATGTAACAGCATAGGTGAATTCGTATTCCGCTCAATATGTTTGCCGAGCATTTTCCCATCAAAAAAAGATTTTCTAAATCCTAAGCCGGAAAATTCAAAGTCAGATGCGACTGTGTATTTTACAATACAGTCATAAATAGTACCAATTGCATTTAATGTTAAAGCATCATCACTATCTACAATAAAAATATAATCGCCAACAGCTTTGGTTACTCCTAAATTGATAGCTGCGGGTTTACCACTATTATTTTGTTTGTAATATTGTATTTTAAAAATGGAATCATTTATATAACCTAAACATTTCTTCCGTGTTTCATCTGTACTACCATCGTCGATTATTATCCATTCGAATTTTTCAGAGTCTTGTGTTACTAAAGAATTATATAACCGATCTAGAGTATATGCTCTATTATATGTCGGCGTAATAATAGATATTAATGGAAGCATAGATATCACCTAAAATAAATTTATAACAGCCTTGTTATGATAACTTATCACCGACCTTCAATGTTCGCAATCGCTCTAAATCAAGTTGATTATCGCTATTTTCTAATGTTACCCAATCAGGAAAATTTTTCGCTTCAGATTCGACATACGGTCCCCTCTTAATTTCAAGTAAAATGTTATGTCTGTCTAAAGCTACCACCGTATGAATAACACCTGGTTTTATCTCATAAAGAGGATTCTCCTCATCTATAGTTATACGACGGGTAAGCACTCCATCAACAGAAAAAATTAATAGACTAAAACATCCTTTTAATCTAATAAACAATTCACTTTGATGGGCAAATTTATGATAGTGAGGAGGAATATACGTATTCGAACAACAGCAAATCAAAGTTTTCTGTATAGGATCAGAAAAAGATTCATGCAAATTAAGGTGAGAACGATTTCTGGAGTTAATCTCAGCTTCAGAAATCAGTTTAGAAAAAGATAAGTTATCTTTCATTAAGCAATGCTCCTAAACTTAAGTAATCTAAATACATCTTTACAACAAGAGTATTCCAGTCAGGAGGTGTATACTTAGTTAATGAACGCAACCTATGAGAGTCAAGAGAACGATCAATCACAAAGTCACTTTTAGGAACGATGGTTTTATTAAGTTTGTATACTTCATTGACTAAAGTCAATAAATCGAATTTTGAAATTGGTGCTGCTGATAAATTATAAATACCATGCAACTGGGATTGTAAAACATGCTCATATAAAAAATGCGCAATTTCTATGGTTGGCAATCCACTGAAAATAGCTTTTGTATAACCATTAACAGTTGAGTTTGAGTTCAAAAACCAATCAATCAAACTATACGATGATTTTAATTCATGCCCAATTAATGATGTCCTTAAAGTAAGTGTTTTATCACCATAAACCTCACCTAAATATTTAGATTTACCATACATATCTATAACATTTGATAAACTACCATCATCATAATTTCCTTTCTCACCGTTAAAAATACAATCTGTTGAGAAATGAATTAGCCTTTTATTAGATTCTATACAAATTTCATTAAGAAGATGTGGAAAGTACGAATTTAATAGAATATAATCTGTGTTTTTATTATCATATTTCTGCTTAATTGCGCCAATGCAATTTATAATAACATCATTCGAATTTATAATGTTTTCTAATTTTTCTTTGTTAAAGACATCTCTCATCAGGACTATATTCTTAGATGATACTAATTTTATTTCTTGCGTAATATGGCGTACTGTACCAGTTACTAAAAGATCCTGCTGAGATGATAAAAAACGAAAGAGGGTATGCCCAAGCATACCACTCACACCTAAGATCAATATTTTTTGCATTATAAATTATCCTTAACTATTTAACACATTTTGAATGATATTGAGTTTTAACAATAATTTTTTCATTTCATCAACATTGAGTCTATATGTATTATGGGAATTGTAATCATCAAACAGCTCAATTTTTTTACTCCCTTCGCTTAAATATTTGTCATAATTCAGATCACGATTATCTGGTTGAATCTGATAATAATCTCCATGATCAATCGCTTTTGCCATTTCTTCACGGCTAAGTAAGGTTTCATATATCTTTTCCCCATGACGTGAACCAACTACTTTAATAGGATGGTTTGGCACCCCCATCAATTCAACTAATGCTTTAGCAAGCACAGCAATTGTCGCGGCAGGCGCTTTCTGAACAAAAATGTCACCGTTTTGCCCGTTATTAAATGCAAATAATACGAGATCTACAGCATCATCTAACGTCATCATGAATCTAGTCATTTCAGGGTCTGTTATAGTTAATGGTTGATTTGTTTGAATCTGCTGAATGAACAGAGGGATAACAGAGCCGCGTGATGCCATAACATTGCCATAACGAGTTCCGCAAACAACTGAATCTTCATTGTTGAACGTTCTAGCCTTTGCTGTCATCACTTTTTCCATCATAGCCTTCGAAATTCCCATTGCGTTAATTGGATACACAGCTTTATCAGTGCTCAAACAAATTGTTTTTTTAACTTTATTTTGTTTTGCAGCATTTAATAAATTTTCTGTACCAATTATATTCGTTTTAACTGCTTCCCATGGATAAAATTCACATGAAGGCACCTGTTTTAAAGCCGCAGCATGGAATATATAGTCAACGTCACTAGTTGCAGCTAAAACAGATGTATAATCTCTAATATCACCTATAATAAATTTCATTTTATCATTGCGATATAGCGTTCTCATCTCATCTTGTTTTTTTTCATCTCTACTGAAAATAATAACCTCTTGAATATCTGTCTCAAGAAACCGACGTAACACTGCATTACCAAATGACCCAGTACCACCAGTGATTAAAATCTTTTTACCGTTAAACATATATCCTCACTTTAAAAAAATAAACATTGAATTATAGTACATAAAAATCAAAGGATTTAATAACGCGATCCCTATAGAACTTAACATATAAATTGATGATCTACACTTAAGAGCACTCCATAATAGAATAATGGGGGAAAGACACCATGAATATGCGGCAACTCTATCTGAAAATGGGATGAATGACATTATATTATATATAGAATTGAAATATAAATAACTTAATGCAATCATTTTAATATAGCGATCTTTTATTACTAATGTTCTGTTAATAAATATAATTAACACAGGGGCTAGTGAAAACAAAAAGAAATCAACACGAAAACCAGTTGCATTATTTGTTGATTCAAGATAAATATTGACCTTACTTTCACCCACTAAATCATAAAAAGGTATAATTGAAGGAATATACGAATTTAATCCGCTTATGCTAAAAATGACACTAAAAAACCAAATTAAAAAAAATAAATTTAAACTGACCCTTTCCTTTCTAATATAGAAAAACAACGAAAATATAAAAAACGTTAATGCTGTGAAATGGAAGGAACTAGCTATAAGAGATAAAAGCACCGCTTGTTTATATTTTGTTTGTATAATATGCACTAATGCTAAAAGAATAAAAGATATTGCAATGCATTGTTTAAATGCGCTTGCGCTCAATTGCCAAAAAACAGGAAATGTTGCTATTAATACTAAAGAAAAACTATAAACAGGATATTTTAGTGGTTTTACTAACTTACAATATGAATATAGCAGGGTAATTAGTGGGATTATCATATACATATAGTAACCATCTATATATAGAGAGTACAAATATGTATACACAGCAAAAATATAGTTCTTATCAAAAAGATAAAAGCCATTTATTCTATAATATTCTAATATACTAAGATAACGTTCTGTATCGGAGTCAGAAAAAATATCTCGTGTACAAATTATATAAATAATAAGACTAGCTAATACTAAGTAAATATATAAATCAAAGAAATAAAAATATTTGCCATTCCCTCTAGCTCCCTCTTTAATTAAAACAGGAAGCAATGAAAGAAAAATAAAAAAGTAGAAAAGTAGAAAAGTAGAAAATATAATCATTCAAATGTTTCCTTTGATAATTCCTTTTCAATTATCATCCTGGCTTCAAAAATATCATTTGCTTTTATATTTTTTTGCTTCTCTTGAGAATTAAGTTTTTTGAAGACATATTTTATAATTTTTTTAGAAAGATTTGATATTCCATTAATATAAAAATAAGACATGTGATAAATAATTTTTGTATAAATTATACAATTAAACCCTCCTTTTACTTTCTTGTATTTTTTTATCTCATCAATAATAAATTTTTTATAGGGTCGATGTTTAATCAAACATAATGCATAGAACTTAATAAAATTAAATCCTTTATTATTATCTATTTTTTGGATTGTTACTAAGCCTGCCTGAGCCCACACAGTCTCTACACTGAAATATCTTGGCAATAAGTTTGGCCAGACATAACTTTTAAATCTTTTCATATGTGGATCGTCGTCTAATTTACCAACATGAGTACGCATTGCACTTCTACCTGCGTTACTTCCCCCCGAAGATCCTGGAAGGGTAATTGGATAATCCACTTCAATATATCGTTCGCAGTTATACGCTAACGACAATGCAATTGAAATATCAGGGCTAACCCCATGAAAGTAAGTACCTGTATTTTCTTTTATCTTTAACAATAAAGAAGTTTTAACAATACCATGATATAACTTGGGGAGGCTTGCAGTACCTTGAAAACAGTTTTTAACTGCTTCATAGTATTGTTTACGCCCCTCATAAGTAACTTGGTTACTTGTAAATTTGTTCACTATCAGAGACGATGCGTTAAAATCCCCTGAGATCTTAGATCTAAAATCCGGCCAACAATACTCTGCAGATATCTTCTGCGAGATTACATCAATTTTTTTTTCTTTCGCATATCTACAATATTTTATCGCAGTCGATAAAATCGTATCATCATCTCCTATCATTATAGTATATTCTCCCTGAACATATTCTAATGCTCTATTAAAATTTTCTGTCATCGACAATAATTCATTGCAATGGATATATTTTAATCTCGCATCCTGGATTTCAGCGCAAAATTCCTCAAGTACATTATTATCGCTTGTATCATGAATAATTAGTTGAAATTCTTCAACATCAATTGAAAGAATACTTTCTATGCTTTTTTTAGCATATCCCGCGCGATTATGAGTCGCAATTACTACCGACAACAAACACATCTCAATGCTCCATATATAGTTTTCCAGAACAACAGTATTATGCACAAACTCATCGACATAAAAAACTGAAGAGAAATATTAACTAGAGACAAGAATATTTGAGATTCTTGATTCTTAAAAATGCTACATATAACTACTGTTACGACAGCACACAAGCATATATTAAAATATAAAATAAGTAGTCTTGTATACATTTTATTTTTAGCATATAAATAAATAGTTAAAGAGAAAAAAGTTATTATATTATATACTGACCACACTATGGAGATGTATAACAGAATTTTATGAATACTAACCAAATAATATGCCAATATTAGGCTGGGCACAAATATAGCATTCATGAAAACTGTAAATTTTAGTCGTTCTTGAGCCATCTGTAGTGCAAAAGGAATCACCTGCAACCCCTGAAATAACGTCGCTATTATTAGAATACTTAACAGCAATGATATTATTCCTTCGTGCTTTCCTATCCAAATATTTAGGATTTGGGTCGAATTAAGCGAAATAATCACACAAGTGGGTATTATGATAATATATATTAATTTCGATGCTAATTCAAAAAATGAAATCGCACTGCTGCTTTGCTCTCTTGTTAAAATAATAAGTCTTGGATAGATAACATTATACAATGATGATGTAAATAAAGTTGGTACTGTTGATAATGTATAAGCAATACCATACATTCCAACAGCACTAATACCCATATATTTTGTAATAAATAGTCTGTCAGCTTGGAATGCAATTGCAGAAAGAATGGACACGCATAATATATTTTTAGAAAAATGAAATTCTTCTTTCATAAATGATATTTTTGTGTATATTTTTTTTACTCGCAATGTTGTTATTTCTAATAATCCGTTTTTTATTGCCTTAATGTGCAATAAAATAATAAGTATAAAGGTACAAAATACATGAACTAAAAAATAAACATCCAACCCAAGATTAAAAACAATCAACAAGAATAATGATATTATGGTTTTGATTACATTAAATACTATTATATGAATTCCATAAGAGACTTGTTTTTCATAAGCCACAAATAATGCTTCATAATATATGATATAAAACTGCAAGGCAATCATTGCACCAGCCAGCAAAATAACATAATCAGCACTAATAAAACTATAGACTTCCCTATCATCAAGGTTGTAAATCAATGTGGAAATATTATGATTAAAGACAATAAAAATTGAAAATACAAATAATGACACTAATATAAAAAAGATAAAATAAACACTTTGGTACTCTGCTTTACTTATATTGTATATCTTATATTTTTTATTCAATAGTCCTCTAGCCATTGTGGCACTCATTCCCCCCTCAAGCAGTAATATAACTACCTGGATTGATAGAAAGAATGTTAGGACACCATAAGCATTTACTCCTAATTTTGATTTTATAACTGGAATTGTAATTATAGATATCAAAGCAAATGTTATCTTTGATGCAAAATTTACAGCAACCCGAACATGCATAGAGTCAAACATTTTTACCATCACACTCAAAATAAGAGAATGTATAAGTCACACAGTCACCCAATAATCAGGGAAAGATAATAAAAACACACCCCCTGCAAGAACTGATGCGGGCTAATCACTGTCCATAGCTGCTTTGCTTATCTTATTGAGCACTTCTCTTCATTCATTACTACATCCAGACACCAGCGCTGATTATTCTCAACATTCTAGCAGTTTCAAATCACGATCGCGGACTTCTCAGAATTTAAACAACCAGCAGAACTGATACAATATTGAATATCATTTTAAACTCTTTATTCTGCTCCGCTATTAAGTTCCACCTACTGCAATGATGTCTTTATAATCTGAAGAATAACATCACGTAACCAGTTAATAGGACTGATACGGAATAGAACTCAGCTATGGTATTATAAACAGGAGTACCATGTCCCAAATCATCGTATTGCTTCAAGAAATCGACACACGTCTCACAAACATCCTTTGTATACTCCCATCCTTCTGCGTCAGAAATGACGAAGCAGGAGCAAATAATCAGTAGTAAATATCTAATAATTTACGTTCCACTTTCCCAGGTTGTTTGAAATTGGTTAACAGAAATACGACTATTATTTTTCATGTTCCATTTCCCTCCTTTATGTACAGAGTATTTGATAATATATAGGTTATCAAAAATAGTCTTACTTAGTAATAAATCTTTCATTTTTTACATTTTGTACGAAAACTAATGTTATATGATATTTCTCTATACCAATAACAGCGTCTGTATATAAATAATGATGTAAATCACCATGCCTTTATATTCATAATAAATCTACATAAAATAAAATATACAGTGCGATATTGATATAAACATTCACAAAGCACACAATCATTTATTAACAACCATATCAATATATAGATCTTTAATTTTATCCACTCTTTTAACTATATTAAATTCATTAACAATTTTATTACGGCAATTTTTTGACATAATGTTTAAGACTTTATCGTCTGTCACTCTAACTAACGCATTTATAAAGCTATCAATATCATTAAGTTCAATTAAGAATCCATCAAATTCATTCTTAACCAAACAATTATTACCATTGATATTAGAAACGATACATGGTAACCCTGTAGATTGAGCTTCTAATATGGCAAGAGGCATTCCTTCCCATAAAGAAGGAAGAACAAAAACGTCACTTGCTTTTAATATGTTTGGGATATCATTTCGCCAGCCTAAAAGTAATAACCTTTTTTTTAAATTCATATCTGTTTGATAATTGTATTTTAAATCATTCATCAACTCCCCATCACCAACTATGACAAAAACTGAATCAGGTATTAAGTTATTTTCTATAATATACTTTGCTGCTTCAGCAAAATATAACGGATTTTTTTGTGGCCACAACCGTCCCACCATGGTAAATACAAAGCTATTTCTTTTTAACCCTAATATTTTTTCTTTTAAGTCTCCTTTATTAATTGCTGGAGCGAATTTTTCCAAATCAACTCCATTTGGAATTACAGAAATTTTCATTGGATCAACATATAGTTCTTTTATACATATTTCTTTATCTTCATTATGAAGACAAATTAATCGGGTAGTGCATTTGGCTGCAAATATTTCCAGCCATTTATAAACGAGCTTTACTGATTTTCTTTTTGTGCTTTCAAAGGCAAAGCCATGTACAGTATGTACTACACAAGGAACTCCTGCCAGCCGCGCAGCTATCCGCCCTAGAATACCAGTTTTAGAGGAGTGTGTATGGACGATATCATATTTTTCTTTTTTCAATAATTTATATAAAGATATTAATGATTTCATATCCTCTATGAGCGATATATTTCTACATAATGTCGGGACAAAAAAAGCCCTTACACTATCATCTAAATAATCAGTTAATGGTCCACTCTCTTTGCAAATTAAATTAATGTCGAACTGTTCATTTGGTAATAATTCGAATTCTTGTAACGATACTCGCTGAACACCACTCAGTAGTGGCATCAATTGAACATGTGCAATTTTAATTTTAGAATGTGTTGACTTCATATCATAAGTAACCTAGCTTGAAAGTTTTGTTTCTTTTCTTAACATGTTTTTAATTAGGAAAATATACATTATTAATAAAATTCGCCCATGATTATTCCGCGAGTAAAACCTAACAACAAAGTTGGATTACTAGAGTCCGCTCCTCACAAAGACTGACGCAGGTAGTCGCTGTCTTCATCGAACGTCTTAACCGTGCTTGAATACCTTATCTTTCGTCAAAATATTAATTGCAATATGTCTTATCCCTGAACGTTTCCTCTTCCTATTTTGCAGTCGTCTTTCATTCATTACTACATCCAGACGCCAGAGCAACTTATTCTCCACGTGCCAGTGATTTCGAATCGCTGTCGCAAACTTCTCAGCGGTTAAATCAGCAGAACTGATATAATATCTGACCGTCATTTCTGGCTCCTTCTTTTGTTCTGCTATTATTGACCGAAAGGAGACTCAGGGCAAGATTACGAAAGCCCGCTCCCCGCAAGGACTGATGCCAGGTAGTTTCTGTCCATGGCTGCTTTTCGCATCTTACGTCTTAACCCTGCCTTGAATACCTTATCATTCGTCAAAATATTAATAGCAATGTGCCGTATCCCTGAAAATAATTCTGCTGCATTTCCTCTTCTTATTTTGCAGTCGTCTTCATTCATTACCACGTCCAGACGCCAGTGCAGCTTATTCTCCACGTGCCAGTGGTTTCGGATTGCTGTGGCGAACTTCTCTGCGGTTAAATCAGCAGAACTGATATAATATCTGACCGTCATTTCTGGCTCTTTCTTTTGTTCTGCTATTATGGACCGAAAGGAGACTGCCACGCATAATTTCTTCAGCCCTTTCCATTCAAACGTGAAATCAATAAGTTCATCAGGGACATCGCAAACAATATGAAGACGGATTTCTTCTCTGCCGTGATTCTTTTCACTAATTGCGTAACTGTCATACTTTGGATTATTTAATTCTTTCAGCGGAAATTTTTCCTCGAAGGCTTTATTTAGTCGCCCCTGATTTCCCTTTACAGCGAATAAATAATCACCTCCCTGTTTTTGTATTTTTTCTGCAATATCTTTCTGGCACCCCATCGCATCCGTTGTGATGATTTTTCCTTTAATATCCATCATGTTAAGAAGTTCAGGAATAGCTGTAATCTCATTAGATTTTTCATCCGTCTTGATCTGTCCGAGAACCAGACTGTGCATTGTTGAGGACACACTAATGACATGAATCGCTCCCCTGCGACGACTCTTATCATAAGAGTGCCGGAGCGTTTTCCCATCAATTGCAATGACGTCTTTATAATCTGAACAATGGCAATCACGCATCCAGTTAATAAAGCACTCGTGAAATTTTGCAGGACTAATACAGGATACAACTCCGGCAATGGTATCATGGACAGGAATACCATTTTCAAAATCACCATATTGCTTCAAAAAATCGAGATGCGTTTCACCAAAATCCTCTATATCTTCCCAACCTTCTGCACCAGAAATGACAGCACAAATAGTCAATAGTAGAGTATCTGAAAATTTATATTCTACTTTCCAGGCTTGTCTGTAATCGGGGATAATAGAAATATGTTCCATCAGTTTTTTAAGTTCCATTTTGTTCTCCTTATTTATGTAAGGAGTATTTGATCATATATAAGCTGTGAAAAACAGTTTTAGACAATAAGGAATGTCTCAATTATTGAACATTTAGTGCGAATTATTTAGTACAAAAAACCGGCGTTATGTGATCTTTCCCTGTTCCCTGATCTCTTTACAAGCTTATGCTTATTACATGCAAAACGTTCCTTTTTGCATTTTTGTGCTTACCGCACACGATGATCTTCCCCTAGATACGCTACCGCCCCTGGCTTTACAGCTACCAGAGCACTGCATGCATGCCTACGATGTAGCGAGCGTTACCCACTCGCGCTAAACCCGAAAAATTCAAACGCTAATTGTCTTACCAATCCGCTCTGGAAACAAGGAAAATCCTGGAAAACTTTGACTAAAATCCTATTGCTAACTCGTTGTTATTCTGATTGTTTATATAAAAAAACGGCAGGAAAATTCGCAACAAATTACTTTCGCCACGAATCTTCACTGCCGTTATAATTTTCTTATCAACCGTTACATCCGGTCAGATTTTCATTATTCGCTTAACAGCTTCTCAATCCCTTTACGGAACTTCGCCCCTTCTTTCAGGTTGCGTAGTCCATACTTCACGAACGCCTGCATATAGCCCATTTTTTTACCGCAGTCGTAACTGTCCCCAGTCATCAGCATGGCGTCAACGGACTGTTTTTTCGCCAGTTCAGCGATGGCATCAGTCAGCTGAATACGCCCCCATGCACCTGGCTGCGTGCGTTCAAGTTCCGGCCAAATATCGGCAGAAAGCACATAGCGACCAACGGCCATGATGTCTGAGTCCAACGTCTGCGGCTGATCCGGTTTTTCGATAAATTCAACAATGCGGCTGACTTTACCTTCACGGTCCAGTGGTTCTTTGGTCTGGATGACCGAGTATTCAGAGAGGTCACCCGGCATACGTTTTGCCAGCACCTGGCTGCGGCCCGTTTCGTTGAAGCGCGCAATCATGGCAGCAAGGTTGTAGCGCAGCGGGTCGGCGCTGGCGTCATCGATCACAACGTCTGGCAGCACCACGACAAATGGATTGTCACCAATAGCAGGTCGTGCACATAAAATGGAGTGGCCCAAACCTAAAGGTTCGCCCTGACGCACGTTCATAATGGTCACGCCCGGTGGACAGATGGACTGCACTTCCGCAAGCAGTTGACGCTTCACGCGCTGTTCGAGGAGAGATTCTAATTCATAAGAGGTGTCGAAGTGGTTTTCGACCGCGTTCTTGGACGCGTGAGTTACCAGGAGGATTTCTTTGATCCCTGCAGCCACAATCTCGTCAACAATGTACTGAATCATTGGCTTGTCGACGATTGGTAGCATCTCTTTGGGAATCGCCTTAGTGGCAGGCAACATATGCATCCCAAGACCCGCTACAGGAATAACTGCTTTTAAATTCGTCATTATTTCATCCACCTGTAAAATGGTTGCTGAATTATAGCTTGTTCGATTTTTTTCGCCAGCATCAATTACCCTGAATTGATTACTGAATTACTTGTGATGTTACGCCGCTTCGTTGTGGATTGCAGTAGCATTGTTCCTAAGTATGGCTCCATTTTTCCAGGAATGGTCGCAAATCTACTCTCTCCGTTCCGGCAATCTAAAGTTAATCTTTTCCACATTAACAATATGGTGATTAACTCTGTCGATATCGACGGAGCTTTGTCCTTTCTCATTCACCGCATGAACATTTGCAAGAGATAGCAGGGTTTCTTTTTTCGCCATAAAGACGCCGCGAACGTCTTTGCGCATGTCGAAGTTCATGCTCAATGCTGGTCCAACAGAGGATTCCTGCATCACCTTGATATTACGCATAAAAAGATGTTGCGGTTTGTTGTGTAACTCCAGCGACGCACGCTTCATCTCAATGTTAGTCAGCGCCACAAAGGAGACAGCATTCCCGGCGGAGATTTGGATGCCGCGCAATTTATAAGCAAGATGGGTGTTATCCAGTTGAATATTATTCACCCGGAAATTTTGTGGTATCGAGAGATATTTGCCTTTAATTACCCCATAGCCGATTAACATCCCGGCGCTATTAATCATTTCAATATTATCAATCACGAAATTGTCACAACCGTAAATAGCAACTGTCGCGTTATCAATGCCTGCTTTCTTACTGAAATCCGGCGTGATATTGCGGGCTTTGATATTACGAATAACAAAATGTTTACCATTTTCAACATGGATCAACTGCCGACAATCCGATCCCGTGATATTCGCCACGACAAAGTTTTTCACTGCCTGGTCTTCCGGGTAGTTGTTATCGTAGGTACTTCCCGCAAGGCCTATGCCGATGCCCCAGTTGATTTTGCCATTAGTACAGTTGATGCGTTCAATAACGTGGTCGGAGATCAAAATATCACGGTCGTTAATCGCCACATTCCATTCAATAGCGTCGCCCTGAAGGTCGCTGAACTTACAGTTGGTGATGTTGGCACCGATAATCTGGTTATGAAATCCCTGGCGTAAGATAGCGTAGTTAGCGTGGCTCACGGTCAGGTTATCGATGGTCAGGTTGCGCATGACCCGTTTGTTTTTGCCGCCAATATAAATCTGCGTTACCGGGCCAAAGCCGCTCATCGCCAGCCCTTTGATGGTGCAGTCGGAGCCACGCACATCCAGGGTGATGTTATGCATACTGCCGCCCTTCTCCCCTGTCACCTGGCTGCCGTCCTGTAAAACAAATCGCCCTCTGCCGTTGCCGCGCAGGCTTCCAAGGATGTGTAACGTTTTGCCAGGAGGAATGAAGATGCCGGTGTTGATATTGTCACAAACGAATCCAGCAGGCACGACGACCGTTTGCCCTTCGCTGAAGGCTTGTTTAAATGAGGCGATCCAGTCGTGAGGGTTGTAGTCGTTAATGTTAACGCTTTGTCGGGCGGGAAGTGCGCGAGCGAAAGGGGTATGAAGGAAGGCAAGCACCGAGCTTGCCGTCAGGAAGGTGCGTCGGGAGAGTTTTTTAAATGGCATACGTTCTCCTCTATAAAGCCTGCAACAAGCTGGCGAGTTCTCGATTAATCACCTGCTGGTTAAAATCGTGTTCGACTTTTTCGCGCGCACGTTTGATAACCGGAGCCAGTTCGTCGGTGTCCAGTTGGCTAAACGCCGCCAGTCGTTGCGCCAGTGCGCGAGCATCGTTCTCAGGCACCAGCCAGCCGGATTTATCGGCCTCTACCAGTTCAGGAATTCCGCTATGCAGAGTAGAAACCACCGGAATACCGACCGCCATCGCTTCCATCAGCGCCACCGGAATGCCTTCCATATCGCCATCCGCGCCCGTTACCGAAGGCAGCAGGAAAACATCCGCGTCGTCGAGCATCGCTTTCACTTCATGGCTCGGTTTAAAGCCCGGCATGTCCACCACATCTTCCAGTTGATATTGTTCGATGAGGGTGCGCAGGCGTCTTTCCCACGGGCCAATGCCGAGGATGCGATAGCGAAATGCCACGCCCTGCTCTTTCAACTGACGGCAGGCTTCAATCGCCACATGCAGGCCTTTTTTCTCGGTTAAGCGTGCGACGGAAATAATCTCCAGCGGTGTTGCGGGCGCTTTCACCGGACGCGGGCTAAAGCGCGTCATGTCCACGCCCATGCGCGATACGGCGATTTTTTCCCTCGGGCAGCCCATTTTTTGCAGCCTTCCGGCCCACAGATCGCTTATCGGTAGCATCAGGTCGCCACGTCGAAACAGTTGTTGATATTCGGGAGTGTAATGGTTGAGCACTTCCCGACTGGAAATATCAATGCCGTGGAAAATAGTGGCAATTTTGCCGCGAATGACACCCAGTTCGCGTAGTTTTGCTGCGGTTACCCCCGCCGGGCCAAAATGAGCGATAAAGACATCGGCATGAAACGGTGTTGCGACCTGGCCGCAAATGGCAGACAAAATCAGGTTTCGCGACTCAGCACCATAGCGTTTGAGGTTGAGCGCCTGCCAGGTATTTTTACGATGAATGCCGCGTAAGGTCTGGCTGGCGCGATGGCGCAGTTTCGCCACTTTGCCTTGTGGTTCATCCTGTAACCAGCGGGTTCTGACGGCAAGGTTGTATTTCGTCCATGCCGCGTGGGTATTCTGGGTGTCGCCTTTTTGCAGCGCGACAATCTCCACCTCAAAGCCCATATCAATAAACGCGGTAATTTGGTTGAGGACGAAGGTTTCCGACGACAGCGGAAATTTCAGTAAAAAGAAGCCGACCTTCATTTCACCTCCCCGATGCGTTCCAGTACAGACTGCACCATCTGCATTCCCGTATAACGCTCACGACTGACGGCTTCGTTAAGTCGCGCGTTCAGCGCCGGAAGTTGGCCTAAGGTATCCGCAACCATCGCTTGCAAGCTGCCGTCCAGTAAATGACGGATATCAATCGCCATCTCTGGCAGCCCCAGCTGCTGCATAATCCCGGCGGATTTATGTTCGTAGTTGATGGCAATCGCCGGAGTGGCAAAGTTCATCGAGATAATGGCTGAGTGTAGGCGCGTACCGACGGTGAGTTCACAGGCACCGAGAATTTTGCCCATTTCCAGATCGTTGAGTTCATCCATCACCACGTGGTAACGGGCAGGATCGCTGATATGCTGGCGCAGGTTGAGCGCCACCATGCGGTCGTCTTTGTTATAGCTGTCGATACCCGTACAGGTGGAGAGCGCAATCACCTGATACCCTTCGTCGAGAATGCGATTGACCACCCCGGCAAAGGCTTTTTCATACGCTTGTTGAGTGGTGCCGAGACGTTTGTCGAACGGTGCCAGTTCGCGCAGGGTAATGGCCACCGTTTTCTGTTGTGCGGCAACGTCCAGCCAGTGTTGAACGGCATAGCTGGCGGTGAAGTCTTCTGTGTGGTGATCGACCAGCCACGCGGTATCGACGCCATGTTCCACTTTTGCAGTGGTGATATTGCTGCGTTTCATCAAATCAAGGCTGACCGATTCGCGCAGGATCAGCGCGTCACAGTGACCAAAAACGTAGTTCGCCAGTTGGTTAAATTGCTCATCCTGGAACGGGCCGACGCTGTGACCAATCATAAACAGCGGCTTTTTCGCCATGAAAGTGCAAAGCGCATGTTCAAACTGCGGCACGCCATAGAGATCGACAAAAAACGATCCGCCGACCTGAATAATGGCGTCGTAACCTGACAGCAGGCGCACGAAGTCGGTGAATCCCTGGGCGATGGCGATATTACGCAGCTTGCCAGTGTCGGTGACGCGTGAGAGCAGTACCTGATGCTGGTAGCGGCGACGGAGGACTTTTTTAACGCGCCCGACAACGCCCGCCGCGCTGTTGTGTTGTTTCATTTGCAGGAACAGCGGATCGCCCATTACCGGGCGGTTGAGCAGCCAGGAAGAACTGACCGGATAGCGGCTCATCACGTCCACTTCGGCATGTGGATTGAGGATGTTGATGGCATCAAGTAAGCCGCGCAAGATGGCGCTGTCGCCACGATTGCCGCAAGTGTGGTTGCCCAGAATAAGTAATTTCATTTTTTCCTCATAAATTTGATGCCAGGTGAGGCTGTGTTTGTTGTGTTCGTTGCCGTTTTTTGCCTGATGCGACGCTGGCGCGTCTTATCAGGCCTACAAGACCCGAGCACAGAACCGTAGGCCGGATAAGGCGTTCACGCCGCATCCGGCATTCAGTGCCTGATGCGACGCTGACGCGTCTTATCAGGCCTACAGGTCCCGAGCACAGAACCGTAGGATGGATAAGGCGTTTTACGCTGCACCCGGCAACCGTTGTCGGAACCGAAAACAACAACTCACCCCGCCCGTAAAAGCATTTTCATTTTTTCGCTGCGACAAAACTGGCGCTTCACTTCCACCACCAGCGGATGGCGCGACAGCACAATCATCACCACAAACGCCAGCACGCCCGCGGCTATTTGCACCGCCAGCAGCATCCCCAGCGCCAGTTGCCCTTTCAGCACAATGCCCAGCGCATAACTGCCCCCCAGCGTCGGCAGCGAGAGATAAAACGGCAGCCATAAACTCAGGATGTACTGGCGATAACTGGAACCAAGAACCGGTTTAATCATCACGAAGTAACTCAGAATGGTGTTGATAATCTGCACCAGCAGGAAACCGAGCGTGACGCCGATTGCGCCCGCCATCTGCCCACCAATAACAATCGCCGGAATAAACAGAAATGTTTTGAATACGTTGAATTTAAAGCTGATATCGACCCGCGCTTTCGCCATCAGCAGCGAACCAATCGGGTTACCCACCGAACGCAGCAGACCCACCACACACAGCAATTGCAGCACCGGAATAATGCTGTTCCACTTCTCACCAAATACCAGCGGTACAAAGTTATTCGCCACCACCATCAGCCCCAGCAGCGCCGGAAAATTGATAATCCCCACTACCGACAGCAGCTTGTAGAAGTTAACGCGCAGCTTTTCGGTGTCGTCCTGAATTTTGGCAAACGCCGGAAATAACACGCGGGTGATGATTGGGTTCAGCTTCATCGGTGGCACAACGGCCACGTTGTACGCCAGGTTGTAGCCCCCTGCCACGCCCGCGCCGAGAATACGCGCCAGCACCAGCGTTGAAAGGTTGGTATTGAGATAGTTGATGATGCTGTCCGCCGTCAGCCAGGCACCAAAGCGTAAGTTCGGTGCCACCGACGCCAGCGAGAAATGCAGACCGGGGCGATAAATTTTGCGGCCAAAGTAGCCAAACAGCAGCGTTCTCACCGCACTATTGACCAGATAACCGAGGATCGCGGTCATCGCCAGCGGCCAGAAATGGGCGCTAACCACCGTAAAAGTGAAGCCCGCCAGCACCGCGCTGGTTTCGATCATGCCGATTTTGTTGAACTCCAGCTCCTTCTGCATCAACGCGCGGAACTGTTGCCCGTGGGGGATTACCACAAACGCCAGCGACAATGTTTTAATCAACGGTGCCAGGTCCGGGTTATTCAGCACGTCGCCGATGAGATCACTCAACAAAAACACCGCCACGCACACCACGATCCCCAGCCCGACGTTCAGCCAGTACAACGTGGTGAGTTCAAGGTGACTGATTTCTTTTCGCTGAATAATCGAGTTAGCGATACCGAAGTCAGAAAGCGTATCTGCCAGCGCGATGATCACCAGCGACACGGTAAGCAAACCGAACTGGTGGTTGTCGATAATCCGCGCCAGCACGGTCATCTGTACCAGCCCGAGGCCGATGATGATCACCGTAGCAATCGCCGACCACTTCGCGCCGCTGATGGTTTTTTCACGTAAGCTCATATCAATATGCCGCTTTGTTAACGAAGCCTTTGAATACCGTCAGGAAAACGATTTTGATATCGAACCAGACGCTCCATTCGCGGATGTACTCAAGGTCGAACTCGACGCGTTTTTCCATTTTCTCCAGCGTGTCGGTTTCGCCGCGCCAGCCGTTAATCTGCGCCCAGCCGGTAATGCCCGGTTTCACTTTGTGGCGCAGCATGTAGCCTTCAATGAGCTGGCGATACTGTTCGTTATGCGCTACTGCGTGCGGACGTGGCCCGACAATCGACATCCCGCCGGTCAGCACATTGATAAACTGCGGCAATTCATCCAGCGAGGTGCGGCGCAGAAAGTTCCCCACTTTGGTGACGCGCGGATCGTTCTGCGTCGCCTGGGTCACCACTTTGTCGTTCTCCATCACTTTCATGGAACGAAACTTCCACACTTTGATCGGCTTGCCATCCATGCCATAGCGAGTCTGGCGGAAAATAACCGGCCCTGGTGAACTGAGTTTCACCGCCAGCGCAATACAGCACAGCACCGGGGAGATCAGCAGCAGAATAAGCGTCGCCAGCACAATGTCTTCCGCACGTTTTAGCAAGCGGTTAACCCCGGAAAGTGGCGTGTCATACAGCGGCACCACCGGAACGCCGTTCATCTCTTCGAGACGTGAATGGAGAATGTTGAAAGTAAAGACGTCGGGGATCAGCAGCACCGAACAGGTGGTGTCCGCCAATTGATGGACCAGTTTTTTCACTCGCGCGCCGTCGCACATTTGCATCGCGATATAGACGTTATGAATCTTGCCCGCTTTCGCATCCTCGACCAGCTGTTGCAGGTTACCCGCCCAGTCGTTAGAAACGCCGCCCGGTTTCGGGTCGTGGTAAACCCCCACCACTTCAAACCCTAACCACGGCTGATTACGGAAGCTCTCCATCAGCATTTGCCCGGCGGCTAAATCCCCCGCCACCGCGACCATGCGCTTGTTATAGCCATGATTACGCAGCCAGCCCGCCCCAATGCGAATACACGAACGGCAAACCACCAGTCCGATACTGGTCAGCCCATACCACGCCAGCCAGATTTTCAGTTGCGTGTCGAAATCATTGTTGAACGCCACCAGTCCGGCGCTGAAAATCACGCTTAAGGTCCAGTTTTGTAGCAACAGGGCAAATTCTGTCGCTGCCCGAACACCGCGCCATGAGCGATAAAAATCGGTGATGCCGCCCAGCATCTGGAACACCACCAGCGTAATCAGCGCCACCAACAGGTGCATGTAGAGGAATGACAGTCCGCTCACTTCGCAAACCAGCCATAGTCCGGCAAACATGATGGTGATATCTGAAAAGCGTTGCACCATAGAGATTAACGATGCATTGGTTTTCGCTCGCTCGCGCTTTTTTAGATTTGTCATCGTTGTTCCTGTTATTAGCCCCTTACCCGCAGTGGGGTAAGGGAAGATCCGACATTACTCATTCAGCAACGTCAGCAGAGTTCGCGTTCGCGCTTCCATCAGCGGCACATCACCGCGCGATTCCACATTCAGGCGCACCACCGGTTCGGTGTTGGAGGTGCGCAGGTTAAAGCGCCAGTCGGCAAAGGTCATGCTGATGCCATCGGTACGATCCACCGCCAGCGCCTCACGGCTAAAATGCTGTTCGACGCGATTAATCGCCTCAACGGGTTGCGCCAGTTTGCTGTTGATCTCACCGCTTGCCGGAAACGCAGCCATCCGGTCGCGCACCAGTTCGCCCAGCGTTTTTCCTTTCAGGCACACCAGTTCGGCGACCAGCAGCCACGGGATCATGCCGCTGTCGCAGTAAGCGAAATCACGGAAGTAATGGTGGGCGCTCATTTCGCCACCGTAGATGGCGTCTTCCTTGCGCATCCGTTCTTTAATAAAGGCGTGTCCGGTTTTCGACATTACCGGAGTGCCGCCCGCGGCGGTCACCACATCAACGGTATTCCAGGAGAGACGTGGATCGTGGATGATCTTCGCGCCGGGATTTTTTTCGAGGAACGCTTCTGCCAGCAGGCCGACAATGTAGTAGCCCTCGATAAACTGCCCTTTTTCGTCAAACAGGAAACAGCGATCAAAATCACCGTCAAAGGCAATGCCCATATCCGCGCCGTGTTTAATGACCGCATTGCGGGTGTCGTCGCGACATTCCGGCAGCAGCGGGTTAGGAATACCGTTGGGGAAATTGCCGTCGGGCGTGTTGTGCACTTTGATCAATTCCACGGGTGCGCCGAGGGCTTTAAAGCGGGCTTCGATGGCGTCAACTACCGGACCCGCTGCGCCGTTTCCGGAGTTGATCACCAGCTTGAGCGGCGTAAGGTTTTTGACGTTGATATAACCGAACAGGTGATCAACGTAAGCGTCACGCAGATTGATTTGCTGATAGCGACCGCGTTTGGTTTCATCGACGGGAGGAAAGTCGTTGGCTTCAGCCAGACGCTGGACATCGCGCAGTCCGGTATCGCCGCTGATCGGGCGAGCCCCCTCGCGAACCAGCTTCATGCCGTTATAATCCATCGGATTATGGCTGGCGGTAACTTCAATGCCGCCATCCACGCCGAGATGGAACGTGGCGAAATAGATCTCTTCGGTGCCGGACATGCCGATATCCAGCACATCGACGCCCGCATCCTGTAAACCTCTCGCCAGCGCCAGTTTTAAGGTTTCGCTGGTGAGGCGGACATCACCGCCTAACACAATGGTTTTCGGTTTGAGAAATTCGCCATAAGCGCGACCAATGCGCCAGGCAATATCTTCATTCAGTTCTTCGCCTAATTTCCCGCGAATATCATAGGCTTTAAAGCAGGTTAATTTTTTCATATCGTTACCCTTTTTCAGGCAATAGTTGGCCCTGACCGAAGCGGCCAATTTTGTTTTTGTCGTTATTTACACCGCGGTTTCGCATTCATTGCCTGATGCGACGCTGCCGCGTCTTATCAGGCCTACAAAACCGAACCGTAGGTCGGATAAGGCGTTCACGCCGCATCCGACAAACAGCGCCTGATGCGACGTTTACACCCGTCCGTAGCGATCCGCGAAGCGCACCACATCATCCTCTTCGAGATAAGAGCCGGAGCGCACTTCAATTAAATCGAGCGGAATTTTCCCCGGGTTTTCCAGGCAGTGCGTCGCCCCCAGCGGAATATAAATGGACTCGTTTTCACCAAGCAGTTTGATATCACCGTCAATGGTGACTTTTGCCGTTCCCGCGACAACCACCCAGTGTTCCGCACGGTGATGGTGCATCTGTACCGACAAGCCTTCGCCCGGTTTCACGGTGATGCGTTTCACCTGGTAGCGGTCGCCCGCGTCGATAGAGTCATATTTGCCCCACGGACGATACACTTCGCGATGTACCCGATGCTCATGGCGACCATCGGCTTTGATCTGCTCGACCACTTTTTTCACATCCTGCACCGCGTTACGGTCGGCAATCAGCACCGCATCTTTGGTCTGCACCACCACCAGATCTTTCACCCCGACGGTGGTGACCAGGCCAGATTCGGCGTACACATAGCTGTTTTCAGTTTTGTGATTAATCACATCGCCATGGCAAACGTTGCCCTCGGCGGTGTGGGCGCTAATTTCCCATAATGAGGACCAGGAGCCGACATCGCTCCAGCCCGCATCCATCGGCACCACAACAGCATCTGCCGTACGTTCCATGACCGCGTAATCCACCGACTCTTCCGGGCAGGCGAGAAACGCTTCTTCATCCACGCGAATAAAATCGAGATCCGAATCAATGGCGCTCATCGCTTTTTCACAGGCATCGAGAATATCCGGGCGATATTTTTTCAGTTCTTCGAGATAGCGTCCGGCGCGGAACAGGAACATGCCGCTGTTCCAGTAATATTCGCCGCTTGCCACATAGGCCTGGGCGGTTTCCAGATTCGGTTTTTCGACAAACTGCGCCACTTCAAAGGCCACCGTATCCTGCTCACCCGCAGACACTTCACCGCGACGAATATAGCCATAACCGGTTTCTGGTAGATCCGGCACAATGCCGAAGGTCACCAGCTTGCCCGCTTCGGCATACGGCATGGCATTACGCACGGCGGCACGGAACGCGTCTTCATCGGCAATCACATGATCCGCCGCCAATACCAGCATTAACGGGTCGCTCTCCGGGCTATGACGTGTTGCCGCCAGCGCCGCCAGCGCAATGGCAGGTGCCGTGTTTCGCCCTGCCGGTTCGAGAATAATGTTCTCGGTAAGTTTGTTCAGTTGACGCAGCTGTTCCGCGACAATAAAGCGGTGCTGCTCATTGCAAATCACCACCGGGCTTTCGCACTCCACGCCGTTCAGGCGGCAGATGGTGGTTTGCAGCATGGTGAGATCGCCTTTCAGGCATAAAAACTGCTTGGGGTAAAGTACGCGGGAAAGCGGCCATAAGCGGCTACCAGAGCCACCTGCCATCACAACTGGATAGAGTTTCGACTGCGCCATAATTATCCCCGAATATCATTTATAAATTGACGTAACACGTTCTCTTTATCGAGTGTGCGTTCGGCATATTCACGTGCCACCGTGTTGTGTTTGGGCAGCAGGAGCGCCTGACGGATCCCCGCCACCAGCGCCTCGACCGATTCCGGTTCAACGCAAACCGCAATGCCCGGAAAGGTTTCGCAAAGCTGTCCCAGTTCTGTGTGGGCTTCTGCAGTAATCACCGCGTTACCGCCTACCGCCAGAATATTGGTCAGTTTCGACGGCAATACGGCATCTGCCGCGCCGCGTTTTTGCACCACCAGATGGCAATCGCCCATCTTCAGCAGTGCGGGTAAAGCGTCATACGATTGCAGCGGAAAAAATTGCATGTTGCGCAGACCACGCTGTTGCGCCATTTTTTCCAGCCGCGCTTTGCCGCCGCCCTGCCCGACAATGGCAAAAATCAGCGGTTCATCGCGCAGGAGATCGGCAGCTTCAATAACGTTTTCCAGCCCCTGCTTTTCACCAATATTGCCGGAGTAAAGAATGATTTTTTTGTTATCCGGCAGGCCAAGCTGGTTACGAAGGGCATCAACATCGGCATCTGCAATATGCTGAAAACGGGCAATTTCCGACCAGTTGGGGAAGAAGATGACGTTTTCCGCCGCCACGCCTTTATCGATGGCTTTATTCATCATCGAACGCGAAATCGTGGAGACGTTATCGACGTTATGCAGTCCGCTACGTTCGAACGCCGTCGCCAGCTGTGCCACTTTGCCGCCTTTGCCTTTTCCGGCAAGGCCCAGCCCCAGCATGGCATCTACTTCGTAATCCTGAATATGCAGCACGGTACGCGCACCAGAGAGTTTCGCCAGCAGGCGCATTCCCGGCGTGCAAAACAGCGTTGGCACCACGCCGATAATGCGATCCGGCTTCCAGCGACGTTGCGCCATCAGAGGAAAGAAACTGCTGACGGCAAAACTGCCGAGATGTAACAGGCGTTTCAGGGTGCTCGGCTGTTTTGGCACGTACAGCGGGCAGCGCCACACCGTGGCGGCCCCCTCTTCTCGTTTGTACCGCCAGGCGGAATAGTTCTCGCCCACCTGCCATTGCGGGTAGTAAGGCGGTGCGGTAATAACCCGCACCTCATGACCTTGTGCCGCCAGCCATTCCACCATCTCTCCGGTGTATTTGCCGATGCCGGTTAACTCCGGCGAGTAGTTAATGCCGTAGACCAGTATTTTCATAATCCGGGTACTCCGGCACGCTTCTCAGCGAGAAAATAGGCGCGGCTGTTAGCGTGAACATTGTCACTGGCGAGCAGTGCGTCCGGCGTCAGCCAGCGGTAATCGTCATGCTGCTCATCCGGCAGTAACAGCTCTTCTTCCGCTACTCTGAAGCGAAAACCGAGCACCACATAGTGAGTGGTGAAATCCTTGCCGGAGAAGTTATCGTCATAAAAGTGCTGCCAGACACCGTAGAACTGGCCTGCTGTTATCGGCAGACGCAGCCCCAGTTCCGCCATCGTCAGCCGCTCAAATGCGGCTTCCAGCGTTTCATCTTTCTGCACGCGCCCTCCCGGCACAAACCAGTAACCCTGCGCCGGGCGGTTGGTTCTTTTACCAAGCAGAAACTCGCCGCGACTGTTCTCGATAATAAAGTCGAGAGAGACAAGCGGAGTGGAGCGCACTACCGTGGCAAAGTCTTCCTGACGTAAAAACATCATTACCCCCGAAAGCGGTCTTGATTCTCAAGGAACCACTGGTAAGTGCTGGCAAGCCCCGCTTCCAGTGAGATTTCGTGATACCAGCCAAGCTGATGCAGGCGCGTCACATCCAGCAGTTTGCGCGGCGTACCATCCGGCTTGCTGGCATCAAAAACCACCCGACCTTTGTAACCCACCACTTTGGCGATGGTTTGCGCCAGCTCGCGGATAGTGCAGTCAACGCCCGTGCCGACGTTAATGTGCGACAGCATCGGCTGGGTGTTCTCCAGCCAGACTTCATGCGCCAGCTCCATGACATGAATGCTCGCCGCCGCCATATCATCGACGTGCAGGAATTCACGCATCGGTGTACCGCTACCCCACACCACCACGTCCGGTGCATTCTGTGCCGTCGCCTCGTGGAAGCGACGCAGCAATGCAGGGATCACATGCGAATTACTCGGGTGGAAGTTGTCATGCGGGCCATACAGGTTGGTCGGCATGACTGAGCGGTAATCGCGTCCATACTGGCGATTGTATGATTCGCACAGTTTGATCCCGGCGATTTTGGCAATAGCATAAGGCTCGTTAGTCGGCTCCAGCGTGCCCTGCAACAACTCGCTTTCTGCCATCGGCTGTTTTGCCAGTTTCGGGTAGATGCAGGACGATCCGAGAAACAGCAGTTTGTTCACGTCGTTCTGATGCGCGGCGTGAATGATGTTGCTCTCAATCATCATGTTCTGGTAGATGAAATCCGCCGGATAGGTGTTGTTGGCAACAATGCCGCCCACTTTCGCCGCCGCCAGATAGACCTGGTCAATGCTTTCGCTGGCAAAGAAATCATGCACGGCGCGGCTGTCCAGCAGGTTCAGTTCATCGCGGGTGCGTAATACCAGCTCCACATCACCGCGCTGTTCGAGCTGTCGCCTGATGGCGGAACCGACCATTCCGCGATGGCCAGCAATAAAAATGCGTTGTTTACTCATGCTTATGACTCCAGCGCGATCGCCACGTCGTAGCCGTGAGATTTCAGCAGAGAGTGTTTTTTCGCCGCTTCGAGGTCATTAGCCACCATTTCAGACACCATCTCTCTGAGGGTGATTTCCGGTTTCCAGCCCAGTTTTTCGTGCGCTTTGGTCGGGTCGCCGAGCAGCGTTTCAACTTCTGCCGGACGGAAGTAACGCGGGTCAACAGCGATAATCACATCACCCGGTTTAACGCCCGGCGCGTCATGCCCGGTGACGGAAACCACAATGCCCTTCTCTTCAACGCCCGTGCCTTCAAAGCGCAGTTTGATGCCCAGCTGTGCTGCCGCCATTTCCACGAACTGACGCACGGAGTACTGAACTCCGGTCGCGATAACGAAATCTTCCGGCTGTTCCTGTTGCAGCATCATCCACTGCATTTTTACGTAGTCTTTGGCGTGGCCCCAGTCACGCAGGGAATCCATATTGCCGAGGTACAGGCACGACTCCAGCCCCTGGGCGATGTTGGCGATTGCGCGGGTGATTTTGCGGGTAACGAAGGTTTCGCCGCGGCGCGGGGATTCATGGTTGAAGAGAATTCCGTTACAGGCGTACATGCCGTAGGATTCACGGTAGTTAACGGTGATCCAGTAGGCGTACAGTTTGGCGACCGCATACGGAGATCGCGGGTAGAACGGCGTGGTCTCTTTCTGCGGAATTTCCTGCACCAGACCATACAGTTCAGAGGTGGAAGCCTGATAGAAACGAGTTTTCTTTTCCAGACCGAGGAAGCGGATCGCCTCCAGCAGGCGCAGCGTACCCATCGCGTCGACGTCAGCGGTATATTCTGGTGACTCAAAAGAGACCGCAACGTGGCTCATTGCGCCCAGGTTGTACACTTCATCCGGCTGTACTTCACGCAAAATGCGCGTCAGGTTAGAGGTATCACTCAGGTCGCCATAATGCAGATGGAATTTCGGGTTGCAGGTGTGCGGATCCTGATAAATGTGATCCACGCGCTCGGTGTTGAATGACGATGCGCGACGCTTAATACCATGCACCTCGTAACCTTTTTCCAGCAGAAACTCTGCCAGGTAAGAACCGTCTTGTCCGGTTACACCGGTGATGAGAGCGACTTTTGACATGTATTATTCCTCTGTATTTTTGAATTTATTCAGTTTCAACGCGTTCGCGTATCACCACTGCGGGATTCCCCCGGCAAACCACATTTGCCGGAAGCGATTTAAAAACACTGCTTCGTGCACCCACGACGGTGCCGTCGCCGATTGTGACGCCTGGGGCAACAAAGACATCGGTTGCCAGCCAGCATTTCTCGCCAATCACAATAGGCGTGGCGTTAATGGTGAAATGTTGACTTGCATGGTCGTGGCTACCGGTGCATAAATAACTTTTTTGCGATATCACCGAATGTGCGCCAATGGTTATTTCACCGAGGGTATATAAATTGACGTCATCGCCGACCCACGCGTAATCACCTAAGGTTAATTTCCACGGATAGGTAATTTTTACTGACGGACGAATAACTACGTTTTTTCCTATTTTTGCGCCGAATAAACGTAATAAAAATGCCCGCCAGCGATACAATACTTGTGGCGACCAGGCAAATATTGTTGCCTGTACTGCCCACCATAATTGCACTTTAATAGCGTTGCCGCCCCGGAACCCTTTCGGCACCGAGAAACCGCTTAAATCTTGCATTGGTCTTCCTTATGTACTCTAAATAATTCGAGTTGCAGGAAGGCGGCAAGAGAGTGAATCCCCAGGAGCTTACATAAGTAAGTGACTGGGGTGAACGAACGCATCCGCAGCACATGCAACTTGAAGTATGACGAGTATATTCAGCTTTTGTTATATAAGGCTTTCGTCTTTGAGGTAGTACGCTGGCGTAAATGCCAGGATAATTCTGCCCAGAAGCCAGGCACATGTAATATTTGCCGTTGGACTTTTTTGGCGTCAGCACACAATTCCATATTATTGGTGGTTGATACCCCACCCATAGAAAATTCAGACACCAGGCCATTGAGTTTTTTAAATGCATAACCTGCTTTATACATTTTAGCTGCCAGCGCGTAATCAGAAGAAACTTTATATTCCAGGTCATAACGCCATTTTTTCAAACCGGATACCGGGAAAAATATCGCCTGATGGCTGGCGGGCAGGCTGTGATAAATATACCAACCCGGTTTAGCACTACGCTTAATTTTATGCCCGTCGCCAAAATCCAGCAGCGCATCGCCGGTGATCATCACGTTATCTTTTTGCATTTTTAACTTACGAACAAAATTTGCGGCATCCTGATGAAAAATATCGCCCGAGTTGAGAAACAACGCGAACTTGCCTTGTGCCATCGCAATGCCCTTGTTCATGGCGTCGTAGATACCGTTATCTGGCTCGCTGACAAAGCGTAGGTTATAGATACTATTGAGATTCTCCAGATACTCACGGGTACCGTCGTTGGAACCGCCATCGACAACAATCCATTCGAAGCTGATATCGTCCGCCTGCGCCAGATGCGCCAGCGAGGCATGTGTTTTGACTATCCCTTCGAGGTTACGAAACGCGACAGTGATTATGCTAAGCAACATGTTCTTATTCTTACCTCGTAATATTTAACGCTTTTCGCAAAATAAACGGACAGACGATTAAAAATGCATATTCCGGGCTAAATATCGAACCGGTAAAAAACAGCGAAACCGGAGTAAAAAGATATAATTGCACGCGAAAATTGCGGTTATCACCAAAAGCGTTGATCATCATTTTTATCACTTTCCCCATGTACCACAGCGATAAAAACACCGCGAACCAGGAAAAATAAATAATCAGCAGATACAAACCATTGTCTATGGTTTTTCCGACATCCGCACCGTTAAATATTCCGAATGATGCGACATATTCATAAAGTGAGCCAAATCTGACTACACCGTCAATATGGGTCAAAGAATAACCGACCATCACCAGCGGACCGACAATACGATAATATGATGACGATCCTTCCGTACCTAAATCGCCCAGACGGGTGGAAATATAAGGAAACGCGATTACCACACCAACCAGGAATACAGCCAGAGAAATCAATGCTAACGGTAACTTTTTCTTAATCGCCTCTTTATTCAGATATTGAAATGCCCACTCCAGCAAATAAAACAGGATAAAGGTCATAACCCCTGAAAACGATCCGGATAATATTATCCCTGCGAGAATCATAGCATCTGTTTTAGGCGTTTTGATACCAAACTGTTTGATGCTGAGCCAAATTGAGATTAATGCCAGAGCGAAAAATGCCGGTTCGAAATAAAGTGCTGTCGTGCGCTTGCCGCCGAATTTAATGAAATTCAGCACATAGCTGTTGCTGTAAATCAGATATTTCGAAATCGACTCCATAATACTGCTGCCACCGGTGAGGATAATTTGTGCCATCTCCACCGCCGCCAGCGCCACCACCAGCCCGACCACCAGATAAAAGAAACGTAATATCTTGCGATGGTTGTGTGGCGAAATTGTTTTAAAACGAATACTCCACACCATGCCAATAATGATCACAATATAGACAAACAGCATAGTTGAAGTGACGTATTTACTGGCATCCAGCGACTGACCAAACAGATAGTTAAACGCCGTGAGTCCCGCGCCAATCCCTAAGGCAATCATCAATTTTTTAACGCTGATGCGTTCTAAAAACAGCAGTAACAAGACAGGTAAAAAAGTGACGATGGTGATGGGGAAACTTTCGCCAAGCTGGGCGATTTTGACGTTAACCAGCAGATAAATCAGCGGCAGCAACAGGTAGCTACAGATTCTGATAGAAGTTGACATACTCCTCCAGCATCTGTTGTCCACTGTAGGCGGCGCGGCTGCGTTGGCTGAACTCAGCCAGCGTGGTACCAAATATCGCCTGCGCGATTTCCGGTTTGCTTAACTGCACCAGTTGCAGCACCTCTTCTTCGCTGACGGTTTTACCGCCGGATTTTTGCAACACTTCCCGCGCCGCATCGCTATGGGTGGCAATCACCGGCACGCCAATCGATAGCGCCTCACACAAAATCAGCGGGTAGTTATCGACGCGAGAACTGAATACCAGCGCATCCATCTGATTGAGCGCGCTCATCAGCTTACGTTTGTCGGTTTCAAAGCCGTGATTAACCACGTTGCCAGCGGTGAACGGCGAGAACTTACCAAAGGTATGCAGTTCAATTTTGTCGCCCAGCGCCATCATCTCGCGTACCAGTTGCTGGTTAGTTTTGCCGTCGTAACGCAGATCATGCGCCACCACCGCGATTTTCGGCTTGCCCTGGGTTTCGCGCACCGGAGGCAAGTCCGCCAGAATCGCTTCAGTTGCCATATCAATGCCATTATTGATAATCCGGCAACGCCCTGGACCGTACAGGCTATTGAAAGCGTCAGCCACATGCTGGCTGGGGGAAATAAACTGACAGCCCAGCGCCAGCATCTCACGGAATAACTGGCGTTTGCCCGCCACCAGTTGGTGTGCGCGATCAATCTTCACCGGCGGATAGTTATTTAAGGTCGGGCATTTCTGGCAGCCTGTTTTCCAGCCTTCGCAACCGTCGGTAAAGGCGCAGCGTCCGGTAACACTCCAGTGGTCGTGCAGCGTCCAGACCAGAGTGACGTCCGGTTTATGGTTTTTCACTTTTTCGCAAAAGCGCACCACGCTCTTAAGATTTAGCCAGTAGCTGTGCAGCACATGAAAATGCAGGACCACCGGACCCGCTGTGCGAGTAATGGTGCGATATAACTCATTGAAATTGCCAAACAGATCGCGATTAAACAGACGAAACAGAGCAATATTCGCCATCGCGGTCATCCGCGGCGTATGTTTGATGACCTGCGGATAGTTCTGATGGCTGACGCTCTCTTTGCCGCCTTTGCCGTAACCGTAGACAAAATGTGACGCCAGCCCCTGTTGCAGCGCACGCTGGTGGAGATCTAACGCCACACCTGCTGCCCCGCCTTCCGCCAGTCGCACATTAAATTGCAAAATATTCATTTAATTACCTTCACTCGCGCTTTTTCTCCCACCACCAGCGCGTTGTCCGGGACAGAGTCGAGCACCACGCTGCCCGCGCCCACGGTGACGTTGTTACCAAGCGTGATATCACCAAGAATAATGACGTTGGCACCGAGTTCGACGCCGTTGCCAATGTGTGGACATGCCATGTTATCGGCACCACGATTGCCGATAGTGACGCCGTGGCGAATGGTAAAATCATCCCCCGCTACCACGTTTTTATTGATCACGACGGCGTAACCGTGATGGATAGTAAAGCGGCGGCCAATGGTCGCGGCAGCCTGGATTTCATAACCGAAAAAGCATTCGGTGATAATGCGATACAGCACCAGCAGCGGGGCCGCCCACAGATTGTTGAGGACGTTCTTTTTGCGCCACACCGAACAAAAATGAGCAACACGATAGGCAAGAACCATGCAGCACGGGCGTAAACTCCAGCTGTTGGCGCGCAGATCTTCCAGCATCTTTAGCGCCCCCGAATACCATCAGCCAGACGTTTGCCGTTACGCACCGACAGCAGCGTCAGCAAAGTGCGCCAGGTCATACGTTTATTGCGGATCTGGTAGAGGGTAAACAGCTGATATTTTTTGCTGGCGCGGTCGAATTTGTCTTTGTGCTTGCGGTAAAAGTGGAAGTACCCGGAGAATTTTTTCGGTGACGAGGTGATCTGCATTTCACCGTGATTGATATGCAGGATCTGCGTCGCCTCTTCTACTTTCCACGGTTCGCCGTACTCCACCACCATCCGCAGGAAGATGTCGTAATCCTGTGCCGCTTTCAGTTCGGTATCGAACAAACACTCTTTGAAACGCCATGCCCAGGTAAAGACCTGGTTGCCAATGATATTGCGTTTGTAGAACAGGCGGCGTGAATACGGCGATTTGGGATACAGCGGCAAGCTTGCCGGTTGGGAATAGACTTCGCCCTGGCAAACGTAGTCGTTAGCGTACAAAAAGGCGTGTGTGACCAGTTGCTGTTTATGGGCGAGGAAGACGCTCAGACGGTTGGGTGTCCATTCGTCATCGTCATCAATCCCGGTGATATATTCCCCTTGCGCCAGCATAATCGCCTGGTTACGTACCGCGCACGCCCCGCTGTTAATGTCGTTGTGAATGTAAGTGATACGCGGATCGTTGAGGGCGGTGACGTACTGTTGCAGTTGTTCCCAGGAGGTGGAGCAATCATCCACGATGATCATCTCCCAGTTGCTGTAGTCCTGGCGCAAAACCGATTTTATTGCCCGAATCGCCAGTTGTTGGCGGTTCCAGGTCGGCATATAGATTGAGATCAGCGGATTGTCTTTCATAGGTTGTTCTCCCGGCTTATGAGCTGGTTTGCTTGCCGGATGCGGCGTGAACGCCTTATCCGGCCTACGGGGCGGTGCGAATGCAGGCGTCGTTATTTCGCATCCGACTTATATTCGTATTCGTAATAGCCATAATCCTGATACGCGCTGGCGCGGCGGAAGATGGAGTTCAAAATCACCCCTTTCACCGGAATACCGTTTTGCTCAAAGCGGCTCAGACTGGTTTCCACTTCTTTCAATGTGTTGACCGCATAACGCGCCACCATTAACGTGGTTCCGACATGACGACCAACAATTGCCGCATCGGTCACTGCCAGAATCGGCGGCGTATCAATCAACACCAGGTCATAGTTTTTACTCGCCCAGTTCACCAGTTCGGCAAAGCGTTCGCTCATCAACAGTTCAGAAGGATTTGGCGGCACCTGACCGCGCGGGATCAGGTCAAATTTGGCAATAGAGGTCGGTTTAGCAGCGGTAGTAATATCGCCCTGACCAATCAGAATTTCCGACAGGCCATTAACGTTATTAGTGCCCAACAGCTCGTGGGTGTAGCCTTTGCGCATATCGCAGTCGATCAACAACACGCGTTTATTGGTCTGGCTGATCACCGCCGCCAGGTTGGCGCAGACAAAGGTTTTACCAATTGACGGGCTAACCCCGGTCATCATCAACACATTGTTCTGTGCCTGCATCATCGCGAAGTGCAAACTGGTACGCAGACTACGGATGGCTTCAATCGCCAGATCGGTTGGATTCCCCACCGCCAGTAGCTGGCTCTGTTTATAGCGTTTAATCCCTTTGATGGTTTTGACGCTATCACGCGCTTTCTGCCATTCCGACAGCGGGATGCTGGCATAGACGCTAATACCGTGTTCTTCCAGTACTTGCGGGCTTTCAATGCCGCGATTAAACAACGAGCGCAGCAGCACACCCACGATAGAAAGCATCAGGCCAAGGATAATCGCGCCGAGGATAATCAGCCCTTTCTTCGGTTTCAGCACGCCAGGCTGAGTGATTGCCGGGTCAACAATGCGCACATCGCCGACGGTGCTGGCCTCGGTGATTTTCAGCTCCTGCTCTTTATTCAGCAGTTGCATATAGACCTGCTGACCAGACTCGACATCGCGGGTCAGACGGACAATCTCCTGCTGGGTTTTCGGCATCGCCGTTACGCGACCGTTAAGTTTGGCTTTTTCGTCTTCCAGCGCCTGACGTTTCTCCAGCAGCGTGCGGTACGCCGGGTGAACTTTGGTGTACAGCTTGGAGATTTCCGCCTCTTTAAAGGTCAGTTCGTTCAACTGCGCATCGATGTTCACCATCGAATCGAGCACCGCTTTTGCTTCCAGCGGCAGATCAACAGAATCTTTATCCTGACGGAAGGCATTCAGTTTGTTTTCGGCAACATCCAAGCGGCTACGTACTTCCGGTAACTGTTGCGCGAGGAAGGCGAGGCTTTTCGACGCTTCCGCCGATTTGCGCTCAATATTTTGTTCCTGATAGTTACGGGCGATGCTGTTAAGAATGTCGCGGATCTGTTCACGATCTTCACCGGTATAAGTCAGGCTCAAAACGCCAGCGTCTTTGCCGTTCTCCGTTACCGTCAGGCTGTTTTGCAGTTGGTTGATCATCCCCAGCGTGGAGTATTTGGTGACGGTAAACTCACTGCCCGGGCTGGCGTGAATGGCTTCAACCATCAGCGTGACGCCTTCTTTTTTCAGCATCTGGCCCGCTTGCCCCCGGGCGCTAAAGCCGCCGTCGCTGCTCAGGGTGTAGTTTTTGTTGTCCAGCACATTAAGCGTAAACACCTGATCCGCCATCTCTTTCGGGCGGTTAAAGGTGGTCACTTTCACCGTCTCGTTCTGACGTCCCATCAGGCGATCCCAGCCCGCACCGAAAATCGGGAACGTGTTTTTGCTCACTGCAATATCGAGGTCGAGATCGTCCACCGTTTTACCAAGCACCAGACGCGAACGAATCAACTGGATCTCGGCGTCCGATGCAGGCGGTTTGTTGGCTAATGCCGAACCAATGTCCTGCACTAACGAATTGCCGCTGTTTTGCTCGATTTGTACCAGTGCGTCGGCACTATAAATCGGCGTGGCGAAGAAGGTGTAAACCACGGCACAGAGGGCGAATACGGTGGTGATGCCAATCACCCACCAGCGCGCTTCAATGACGGTGCCGACCAGGCGACCAATATCGATTTCATCACTGCCCGTTACCGGAGCGGCATGTTGTTTTACTTTTTCTGTCATTCTTATACCTGCTCTGCGTTCAATGCCTGCGCCCACTGGCGGGCAGACCGTTCAAGTAATGTGTACACCGCTGCAAACGTTTCCCGGCTTTTGCGATACGGATCGGGGATTTCACATTCGTTATCCCAGTGACCAAACAGCATCACTTTGCCGCGCATCTCCGGTGCCATCTCGCATAAGCGTTCGATATGGCGCTTTTCCATGGTCAAAATCAGGTCGTAGTTGCGACACAGACGGCGGCTGATTTGACGGGCACAGTGACCTTCCAGAGACAGTTGATGTTCTGCGGCGACGCTGATAGCGGTAGGATCAGCGCCCTTACCGACCAGCGCGCCGAGTCCAGCGGACTCCACTTTCAGCTCCGGGTGATAACGTTGCAGTAAGCGTTCCGCCGTCGGGGAACGGCAAATATTGCCGACACAGACAACTAAGATGTTGTTAAACATGACGATTACCAGTTATGAATGTCGCTGGCTGTATCCGTCATGTAACGGACACCGCTAATAGTTGGCAGCAACTGATTGATCAGACGGTTCCAGCGGGAAACCGGGGCGGTGGTGACATACACCACGTCATAAGGTTGCAGGCGGAATTCTGTCGCCATCACCAGCGACGTGGCATCGGACATATCCAGCTGGTAGATATTGGCAATCTTGCCGTTACGCCCGCCCTCGCCTTTCAGCGGACGAATGACAAAGATGCCGCTGGCGTTGGAGGTGGTCATGTCGATGCCTTCAGCATTGCCCAGGGCTTCAGTCAGGGTCATGCCGCTAAAGTCCATTTTCAGGGTGCTCTGTTTCTTCACTTCACCCATCACAAATACTTTCAGATCATCATTACGTGGCACGTAGAGAATATCGCCGGGGTAAAGCAGGCGATTCTGGTTGAGGTCGCCGTTTTGCATCAGCGCCTGCAAAGAAATGCGCTCTTCACGACCATTGTGTGTTAGCACCACGTTGCGCCAGTCAGCGGTGTCGGTCAGGCCACCTGCGGCGTTGATGGCGTCGAGAATAGTCAGTGGCACGTTGGTGATCGCCTGTTGACCGGATTTATTCACCTGACCGGAGATATAGGCCTTTTGTGAGCGGAAGGCGGCGATATTAACGTCCACCTGCGGGTCAGCGATGTACGTCGCTAAGCGCCCGGTAATATCACTGCGGATTTCAGCGAGCGTTTTCCCGACTACGTGGACCTTGCCGATATACGGGTAAAACATAGTGCCGTCAGGCTGTACCCAGTTGCCGGTGTCGCTGGAGCTGCGGTACTGACCGGCTGGCGTGGTGAGTTCCGGGTGATCCCAGACGGTGACATTAAGAACGTCCCCCGGCCCGACGCGATACTGGTAATTCGCGATCTCACTTTCCAGCGTCATATTGGGGCGCGCTACATTCGGGCGTGGGCGTAATTGGTCAATCAGGCGCGGGGTCAGCGGATAAACATTCACCATTTTGTCGAGATCGAAATCAGCGTCCTGCTGTTTGATGACGTCTTTGCCCATCGTCGACATATTGCTGCCCGGAAGTACTGTGCAACCGCTTATCAAGGTTACTGACACCAATAATGGCATCAATTTCATTTTGGATTTCATCATTGTTTATTTATCACTTTGGCAGAGTAATTATCCTGTGCACTATTAATAGCAATGTCGCCATGCACATTTACCTTGCAGTTAATTGAATAAAAATTTAACTGGCATCAGTCCTAAAAAAATTGATTTCATCCGCAGGCTATTGACAGAATAATTCAGACTGGTCTTTCAGGCATCCAGACACGCTACCGCCCCTGGCTTTTTAGCTACCAATACACTGATTTAGTTTAATTTTTCACACCCTCTCAGCATGCAGTCGTTGATGAGAAAGGGTTATTACGGAAATTAACTTCCGAATATAAGGTGACATTATGGTAATTGAATATTGGCTTTCCAATAATGCAGGAGGAAGTGTTACAGCTAACGGAATAGCAGGCAAGATAACAATTCGGTAATTGGCTATTTTTAAGAATTATATTAAGTGTCATTCAATATGGTTTTTAGGAGTTTCTTTAGGTTGACAATATTTAATATAGTGTCTCCACATGCGATATTTCTTAAATAATGTTTTATTATTACCACTTTTAATTCAGGGATAATGTGAGGTTATTACCCTCAAATAATATGAGATAAATAGTGCTGCAACATTGCATTTTTGCCCCGATTTATCCATGATCGAATTGTGACATTTGTCATACAACGAATAGGTTTTGTACTTACTATGGAATGGATTGCCGATCCGTCTATCTGGGCCGGGTTAATCACGCTGATTGTGATCGAACTGGTCCTCGGCATTGATAACCTGGTCTTTATTGCCATCCTCGCCGAAAAACTACCGCCGAAGCAGCGTGACCGCGCACGGGTTACCGGGCTGCTGCTGGCAATGTTAATGCGCCTGTTACTGCTGGCGTCAATCTCCTGGCTGGTCACCCTGACTCAACCGCTGTTCAGCTTCCGCTCGTTTACCTTTAGCGCCCGCGACTTAATCATGCTGTTTGGTGGTTTCTTCCTGTTGTTCAAAGCCACGATGGAGCTGAACGAACGGCTGGAAGGGAAAGACAGCAATAATCCCACACAACGCAAAGGTGCGAAGTTCTGGGGCGTGGTGACGCAAATTGTGGTACTGGACGCCATTTTCTCACTCGACTCAGTGATTACCGCCGTCGGGATGGTCGACCATTTACTGGTCATGATGGCCGCCGTGGTTATCGCTATCAGCCTGATGTTGATGGCCAGCAAGCCGTTAACGCAATTTGTTAACAGTCACCCGACGATCGTTATTCTCTGCTTAAGCTTCCTGTTGATGATTGGCTTTAGCCTGGTGGCAGAAGGTTTCGGCTTCGTCATTCCGAAAGGCTACCTGTACGCTGCCATTGGTTTCTCGGTGATGATCGAGGCGCTCAATCAGTTGGCTATCTTTAACCGGCGACGTTTTCTTTCCGCTAACCAGACGCTGCGCCAGCGGACTACCGAAGCGGTAATGCGCCTGCTTAGCGGGCAAAAAGAAGATGCGGAACTGGACGCCGAAACCGCGTCCATGCTGGTGGATCATGGTAACCAGCAGATCTTTAATCCGCAGGAACGGCGGATGATTGAGCGGGTACTTAATCTTAACCAGCGTACCGTCAGCAGCATTATGACGTCGCGCCACGATATTGAGCATATCGATCTCAACGCGCCGGAAGAAGAAATCCGCCAGTTGCTGGAGCGAAATCAGCATACGCGGCTGGTGGTTACCGACGGTGATGACGCAGAAGATTTGCTCGGTGTTGTTCACGTTATCGACCTGCTACAACAGTCTCTGCGCGGCGAACCGCTCAACCTGCGGGTGTTGATTCGCCAGCCGCTGGTGTTCCCGGAAACCTTGCCGTTGTTACCTGCCCTGGAGCAGTTCCGTAATGCCCGCACGCACTTTGCTTTTGTGGTGGATGAGTTTGGCTCGGTGGAAGGGATTGTGACATTAAGTGACGTCACTGAAACCATTGCCGGTAACTTACCGAACGAAGTGGAAGAGATCGACGCCCGCCATGATATTCAGAAGAATGCGGACGGTTCCTGGACGGCGAATGGTCATATGCCGCTGGAGGATCTGGTGCAATATGTGCCGCTGCCGCTGGATGAAAAACGTGAATATCACACCATTGCCGGGCTGTTGATGGAGTATTTGCAGCGTATTCCAAAACCTGGCGAAGAAGTTCAGGTGGGGGATTATTTGCTTAAAACGTTGCAGGTAGAAAGCCATCGCGTGCAGAAGGTGCAGATTATACCGCTGCGTAAGGATGGCGAGATGGAGTACGAGGTGTGATGGTATCGGTCATTTTACCCAATAGCCGAAAGGAATAAGATGAGGGAACCGCGCCATCGGCGATTTACCGCCGGGAGCCCGGGTTGCCAGGGTGGTGGAGATTGAGCCACCCTGGCACGTTCACCGGCTTGAGCGTTCCATAGTAGCGAGGAACATCAAGTGAACGGAACAGCCTTCGATCTTACATATTCAGAATATAATGATGCCGCCACGAACGCCTGATGCGACGCTTTACGCGTCTTATCAGGCCTACAGGACTGGTCACCTGGTAACCTACATCTTCTCCAGCAACTTCTTCACATCTTTGCCATTACGGGAATCTTTATTCCGCTCGGCCCAGTCATTCAGGCGACGTTTCGCTTCGTCCTGTAGATGTTTGCGCAGTAACTGATCCACTTGCAGGCTGTAATTGAGTTGCTGCCAGTTGCCATAAACCCGCAGCGGTACTGGCGTTTCTTTCAGGAAATCAATCAGTTTGCTTTCCCCGTTCCAGCCACCCACGACCCGAATATCAAACTGGGTGTCGCAGGTTTGATCTGCCAGATTCAACATGCCTTCCCCTGTCAGCGCCAGCACAGGCGATTGACCTTGCATGTCGTTTAACGTCACGACGCCATCCTTCAACGTCAAATCGGTGGTAAAGCGGTCAAGCCGCGTCACGTTATCAAAGTTTTCAGCGGCCTTCACATCACCGCCATTACGCTCTACCGCTTGCTGAATCATCTGCTGGAAGTTCATCCCTTCCATGCGCGTGTCGGTCATTTCGACATGTGCCTGTCCTTGCCAGTTGTGGCGGAATGCGTCGGCATCTATGTCAGCACCGGAGAAATCACCAGCCAGTGACATTTTTCCGGTCAACGAAATCGGATAGTTAAACGCCTTCAGAATGGTACCAATCTCAACGTTTTCCAGCCGTGGCTGGAAGTTTATCCGCGGATTTATTGATGTCGCGTCCAGCGTGCCCGGCAGTGAAACCTGTCCACCGTTAAGTTTGCCCTGCAGTTGAGTAATTTCCAGCAAACCCGACTTGTTGGTCATTTGCGTGGCAACATCTGTAAAATTCATTCCGCGCCAGCGCACGTTACTGGCCTGCAACAAAATATCAGCCGTAAAGCCTTGCAGTCCCTGATAGGCCGGTTCATCAATACGCGAAGAAATGACCGGGCGCGGCAACGTTGATTGGCTCTGCCCCTGCTGCGCGGCACCGTTTTCACCATTCGCGGTTTCATTAAGCGGGATGAGGTTGTCAAGATTCAGTTGCGGGAATTGCAGCCTCAGCTGCCATTCCGGTTTCTCTGTCAGCGTAACCTGTGCTTGCCCGCTTAGCGTACTATCATTGGCGGTCAAACTAATTTGGTTAAATGAAAGGCGTTTATGTGACTCCTGCCACTGGGCCTGGAAACTCCCCTGCCCCTGAATACCTTGTTTTGGTAAATCGGCACCCTGCAACTGCCAGTTAATTTGTTCAATAGCCGCCGTTAAATCATGCGGATAATCAGAAGCATCTACCGTACCGTTAAGGGATATCGTGAGATCGCGCTGATCGCGATTAACCCGCCCGGAGAACTCAAATGAACCACGATGTTGGGGATCTTGTTCCATTTGCAGGCGAATATTGCGGATTGTCACCTGCTCGTCATCTTCATGCTGGAACACCAGCACGCTGTCCGCCACCTTAAGACTGGATATATCAAACGACCATCCGCGATCGTCTGACAGATCCGGCAAGGTATTGTCGCGCGGTGCAACCGGAGCGTCTTCACTGCGCACCGCTTCCGTCTGCGGCGTCAGTTGGATCACTGCCCCTTTTAGCATCACCTGCTTAACGCTCAGTTGATGACTCAGTAGTGGTAAAAGCGCCACGTCCAGACGCATGTTGTCGGCGCGAACCAGTGGCTGGCTTGCGCCCTGGGCGGTGAGAGACATTCGCCCGGAGAGGATACTAAGCTGCGGCCAGACGTGCCAACGCAGTGGCCCGTCGAGCTGCAATTGATAACCGCTACGTGCAGCAACTTGCTTGACCATATAGTCGCGGAAATCATTCGGATTCACCAGCAACACTAACGCAGATAACCCGGCCACCAGCACGACCAGGAGTATCATCAGCGTCGTCAGAAATCGTCTCATGGTATCCTCAATGGGCCTGAATTAGTCTTTATCGATTCGGCTGGCTACCGCGCCCTGCTGGTTGCGATATTTCGCATCTTCACGGCGGTTGTAAGGTCGCGCCGCCGGGCCGGAAAGCGGCTCAAAGCTCAGCGCACCAATTAACATGCCCGGACGCAGCGCCAGCGGCAGCTTACCGGAGTTGTAGAACTCCAGCACAATGCAACCAGACCAGCCCGGATCGATGCGGTGCGCGGTGACGTGCACCATCAGCCCCAGACGCGCCAGTGAGGAACGCCCGTCCAGCCAGCCCACCAGATCGGCTGGCAGCGTCACCGACTCCAGCGTCACCGCCAGCGCCAGCTCTCCTGGGTGAAGATAGAACGCCTCGCCCTCGTCGAGAACGATCTCATCGCTCATCACGCGGTCAAGCGCGGCGCTCACTTCATCTTTGGGACCGCTCAGATCGATAAACGCTGCCGTGTGACCACGGAAGGTACGAAATTTATTGCCCAGGCGTACATCCACCGTCGCGCCGTTAATACGCTCCACTGGCGGACGTGGGTTGATCGACAAACGGCCTTCATCAAGCCAGGCTTCAATATCTCGGTCACACAGACGCATGGCATTTTCTCCTTTCGCGCATCACTCCCTTAACGCCAATTACGTCAAGGGCATACCAGGTTATCACTGAACGGTACACAATTTATCAAGCTTATTCAAAGAACTGACTTATTTTCGCTTTCAATATATCGATCGCGATGCGGTTTTTCCCGCCGCGCGGCACGATAATGTCCGCATATTGTTTAGAAGGCTCAATGAATTGCAGGAACATCGGGCGCACGGTTTTTTGATATTGCGCCATCACTGAATCCATTGAACGCCCACGCTCGTTAACGTCACGCTTGATGCGGCGCATCAGGCAGATATCCAGCGGGGTATCAACGAAAATGGAGAAGTTAAGTTCGTCACGCAAACGCGCATCCGTCAGCAACAAAATGCCTTCGAGAATGATGACCTTCTTCGGCTCAACCGTCACCGTTTCTTTCATACGCGTATGTTCAACATAGCTGTAAACCGGCAGGTCAATTGCCGAGCCGCGTTTCAACGCTTGTAAATGCTCAAGCAGCAGACTGTGATCCATCGCGCTGGGATGGTCGTAGTTGGTCTTAACGCGTTCTTCCATCGACAGATGGCTTTGATCTTTGTAATAGCAGTCTTCGGGAATTACGCCGATGTGTTCATCACCGACTTGCTCACGCAATTCACGATAAAGGGTACTGGCAATAAGACTCTTGCCGGAAGCCGATGCGCCAGCGATACCGATAATGACGCACTGATGAGACTGATCAGTCATATATTTAGCGACCTGATTAACCTGGATGTTAGGAAGGGGGCGACGAAGCGCCAAACGCGGCAATTATAGGGATTTCATCCGTCTGATACCAGTCGAATAGCGTTGCCGCGCGCTCAGAGTTAATTGTTGACAAAGAATTCCCGGGGGCAAATTACGTTGATCAGTTTTATGTAAGGTAAAAAATGTTATACGCAGTTGCGCAAATTATCCGCCTTTACGTCACTTTATGAGCAATTCGCATATAAAATGTAAAACTTTTGTACTAGCATAAACACAGAAACGAATACTGGCGACCAGGTCTTGCGGATAAAGCGGTAATGAGCAAACAATCACAGCATGTATTAATTGCCCTGCCCCACCCGCTGCTTCACCTGGTCAGTTTAGGTTTAGTCTCGTTTATCTTTACCCTTTTCTCGCTTGAGCTTTCGCAGTTTGGCACCCAACTCGCCCCACTGTGGTTCCCGACGTCCATCATGATGGTGGCGTTTTATCGCCATGCCGGGCGCATGTGGCCGGGAATTGCGCTGAGCTGTTCGCTGGGAAATATCGCCGCATCCATCCTGCTTTTTTCCACCAGCTCGCTGAACATGACCTGGACGACCATCAATATTGTTGAAGCCGTGGTCGGGGCAGTGCTGCTACGTAAATTGCTGCCGTGGTATAACCCCTTGCAAAATCTGGCTGACTGGCTGCGTCTGGCACTCGGCAGCGCCATTGTTCCGCCTCTGTTGGGGGGTGTTCTGGTTGTCCTGCTGACGCCCGGAGACGATCCTCTCAGGGCATTTTTGATATGGGTACTGTCAGAATCCATCGGCGCTCTGGCACTGGTGCCGCTGGGATTGTTATTTAAACCACACTATCTGCTGCGCCATCGCAACCCACGGTTGCTTTTTGAGTCGCTGCTCACGTTAGCCATCACACTGACGTTAAGCTGGCTTTCGATGCTGTATCTGCCGTGGCCTTTTACTTTCATTATTGTGCTGTTGATGTGGAGCGCCGTGCGTCTGCCACGAATGGAAGCCTTTTTGATCTTCCTTACCACGGTGATGATGGTGTCGCTGATGATGGCCGCGGATCCCTCCCTGCTTGCTACGCCGCGTACGTACCTGATGAGCCATATGCCGTGGCTACCGTTTTTGCTGATCCTGCTGCCCGCCAACATCATGACCATGGTGATGTATGCCTTTCGTGCGGAACGCAAACACATTTCCGAAAGCGAAACCCACTTTCGGAACGCGATGGAATATTCCGCTATCGGTATGGCGTTAGTGGGCACCGAGGGACAATGGCTGCAAACCAACAAAGCGCTCTGCCAGTTTCTCGGGTACAGTCAGGAAGAGCTGCGCGGACTCACCTTTCAGCAACTGACCTGGCCGGAGGATCTCAATAAAGATCTCCAACAGGTTGAAAAGCTGATAAGCGGTGAAATAAACACCTATTCAATGGAAAAACGCTACTACAACCGCAATGGCGATGTTGTCTGGGCGTTGCTTGCCGTCTCACTGGTGCGCCACACGGATGGCACGCCGCTCTATTTTATCGCTCAGATTGAAGACATTAACGAGCTAAAACGCACCGAACAGGTCAATCAGCAACTGATGGAGCGCATCACTCTGGCTAACGAAGCGGGCGGGATTGGCATCTGGGAGTGGGAGTTGAAGCCGAATATTTTTAGCTGGGATAAGCGGATGTTCGAGCTGTATGAAATTCCTCCACATATCAAACCGAACTGGCAGGTGTGGTACGAGTGCGTGCTGCCGGAAGATCGCCAGCATGCCGAAAAAGTGATTCGTGATTCGTTGCAATCACGCTCGCCCTTTAAACTGGAATTTCGCATTACCGTAAAAGACGGTATTCGCCATATCCGCGCCCTCGCCAACCGGGTACTGAATAAAGAAGGCGAAGTCGAACGTCTCCTCGGCATCAATATGGATATGACCGAAGTGAAACAGCTTAACGAGGCATTGTTTCAGGAAAAAGAGCGCCTGCACATTACGCTTGATTCCATCGGTGAAGCCGTGGTCTGTATTGATATGGCGATGAAAATTACCTTTATGAATCCAGTGGCGGAGAAGATGAGCGGCTGGACGCAGGAAGAAGCGTTAGGTGTTCCGCTCCTGACGGTGTTGCATATTACTTTTGGCGACAACGGACCATTAATGGAGAACATTTACAGTGCCGACACCTCACGTTCCGCGATCGAGCAAGATGTGGTGTTGCACTGTCGGAGCGGCGGCAGTTACGACGTGCATTACAGTATTACGCCGTTAAGTACTCTGGACGGCAGCAATATTGGTTCGGTTCTGGTGATTCAGGACGTTACCGAATCACGCAAAATGCTGCGCCAGCTGAGCTACAGCGCCTCCCATGATGCACTGACGCATCTCGCCAACCGCGCCAGTTTTGAGAAACAACTGCGTATCCTGCTGCAAACGGTAAACAGTACACATCAGCGACATGCCCTGGTGTTTATCGATCTTGATCGCTTTAAAGCGGTGAATGACAGCGCCGGGCATGCGGCGGGCGACGCTTTGCTGCGCGAACTGGCGTCGTTGATGCTGAGTATGCTGCGCTCCAGTGACGTGCTGGCGCGGCTCGGCGGTGATGAATTTGGTCTGCTGCTGCCAGACTGCAATGTTGAAAGCGCTCGTTTTATCGCTACACGTATTATCAGTGCTGTGAATGACTATCACTTTATATGGGAAGGCCGGGTACATCGGGTAGGTGCCAGCGCCGGGATTACCTTGATCGATGACAACAATCATCAGGCGGCAGAAGTGATGTCGCAGGCTGATATCGCCTGTTATGCCTCCAAAAATGGTGGCCGGGGCCGGGTGACGGTTTACGAACCGCAGCAAGCTGCCGCACATAGCGAACGGGCGGCGATGTCGCTTGATGAACAGTGGCGGATGATTAAAGAGAATCAGTTGATGATGCTCGCCCACGGTGTCGCTTCGCCACGGATCCCGGAAGCGCGTAATTTGTGGCTGATTTCACTTAAGCTCTGGAGTTGCGAAGGCGAGATTATTGATGAACAAACATTTCGTCGTAGCTTCAGCGATCCGGCGCTTAGCCATGCTCTTGACCGCCGGGTATTCCACGAATTTTTCCAGCAGGCCGCAAAAGCGGTTGCCAGTAAAGGCATAAGCATCGCCCTCCCCCTTTCCGTTGCCGGTTTGAGTAGCGCCACGCTGGTGAATGATCTGCTTGAGCAGCTGGAAAATAGCCCTCTACCACCACGGTTATTACATCTGATTATTCCGGCTGAAGCGATTTTAGATCACGCAGAAAGCGTGCAAAAACTGCGGCTGGCGGGATGTCGGATAGTGCTCAGCCAGGTGGGCCGCGATCTGCAAATCTTCAACTCGCTGAAAGCGAATATGGCAGATTACCTGCTACTTGATGGTGAGTTATGCGCCAACGTGCAGGGTAATTTGATGGATGAGATGCTGATTACGATTATTCAGGGGCACGCTCAGCGACTCGGGATGAAAACCATCGCCGGGCCAGTCGTTTTACCCTTAGTGATGGATACGCTTTCTGGCATCGGCGTCGATCTGATTTATGGTGAGGTGATTGCCGATGCCCAACCGCTGGATTTGCTGGTGAATAGTAGTTATTTCGCGATTAACTGAGGCGTGCTTCCCCATCGCCTGATGCGACGCTAACGCGTCTTATCATGCCTACAAATCGCTCATTCCCCAGGCCGGATAAGGCGCTCGCACCGCATCCGGCGACCAACGTCATGCTTCGTCTGGTTGCCAGCCTTCCGTATACCAGATATGCAACAGCGCATAAGAACGCCAGGGCTTCCAGCGCTCGGCATAACGGCGGATTTGCGCCGGTGTCATTCCCGGAAATCGCTGTTTAATCAGATAATCATCCGGCAGGAAAACATCTTTCGCCTGCCAGCCACGCAAAGCAAAATAATTCGCCGTCCAGCGCCCGATACCCGGAAAAGTTTGCAGCGTTTTCATCGCCTGCTCCACATCGCCCGGTATTGTCATTGGTAAGGTGCCCTCCAGCGCCGCATTTGCCAGATGAATCAGCGCCTCTGCCCGTTTCAACGGCATACCTAACGCTTTTAATGCCTGCGGGTCGGCTGCTGCCAGCCGCTGAGGCGTCGGGAAGCAGATATACTCCGGAAAATCATCCAGCCGTTCGCCATAAAGCTGTACCACTTTGGCAGTCAATTTTGCCGCCATCGCCACGCTCACCAGTTGGCCTAAAATCGCCCGCACACCCTGCTCAAAAGCATCAACACAGCCGGGTAAACGCAATCCGGGCCGCGCCGCGCCTAACTTGCCCAACGCACCGTTAACAATCTGCGGGTTACATTGCAGATCAAGCAGGCGGCTCATTTTCGCCAGACACTCAGCGGCAACAGGTTCTAAACCTGCACTTAAATTTATGTGCAGAGTATGACGGGCCATATCCGGAATAGCAGTCACCACGCCGCGATATTCGCCCACCGCCAGACTACGGGCATAATAATCGTCAGCGACCGTTTCCACACCACTCACTGCACGGGCGGCGAGAAATCCCAACATCCACGACCAGTCATACGGCGGCTGCCAGTTCAGGGTATACATCGCATCTCCTTATTCATCCGCTTTCAGCATAAACGTTATTCAGACGCTACGCTTTGCTTTCATATTCCGGTTGTCGCGACGGCAACATTTCGCTAAAGTCACGCCCCTTCTTCACCGGCATGGGGATTAATTCGTGTTTATTGGTTTTGATTACGGTACAGCAAACTGTTCAGTGGCGGTCATGCGTGACGGTAAACCGCAATTACTGAAAATGGAAAACGACAGCACGCTGCTGCCTTCAATGCTTTGCGCGCCAACGCGTGAAGCAGTAAGTGAATGGCTGTACCGCCATCATGATGTTCCGGCAGACGACGATGAAACGCAGGCGCTGTTATGTCGGGCGATTCGTTATAACCGCGAAGAAGATATCGATGTTACGGCGAAAAGCGTGCAGTTCGGTCTTTCCTCACTGGCACAGTACATTGATGATCCAGAAGAAGTGTGGTTTGTGAAATCACCAAAATCGTTCCTCGGTGCCAGCGGCTTAAAACCGCAGCAGGTAGCGCTGTTTGAGGATCTGGTCTGCGCAATGATGTTGCACATTCGCCAGCAGGCGCAGGCGCAGCTGCCAGAAGCGATTACTCAGGCGGTGATTGGTCGCCCGATCAACTTCCAGGGGCTGGGCGGCGATGAAGCAAACGCCCAGGCGCAAGGGATTCTGGAACGCGCGGCGAAGCGTGCCGGATTCAGGGACGTGGTATTCCAGTACGAGCCGGTCGCGGCTGGGCTGGATTACGAAGCCACCTTGCAGGAAGAAAAACGGGTGCTGGTGGTGGATATCGGCGGTGGTACGACTGACTGTTCATTGCTGCTGATGGGACCGCAGTGGCGTTCGCGTCTCGATCGTGAAGCCAGCCTGCTGGGTCACAGTGGTTGTCGTATTGGCGGTAACGATCTGGATATCGCCCTGGCGTTTAAAAACCTGATGCCACTGCTGGGTATGGGTGGCGAAACCGAAAAAGGCATCGCCCTGCCGATCCTGCCGTGGTGGAATGCGGTTGCCATCAACGACGTACCTGCGCAGAGTGATTTCTACAGTAGTGCCAACGGTCGTCTGCTTAACGATCTGGTACGCGATGCCCGCGAACCGGAAAAAGTGGCCCTGTTACAGAAAGTCTGGCGTCAGCGTTTAAGCTATCGCCTGGTGCGTAGCGCAGAAGAGTGCAAAATTGCTCTTTCAAGCGTAGCGGAAACCCGCGCCTCACTGCCGTTTATCAGCAATGAACTGGCTACGCTGATTAGCCAGCGAGGGCTGGAAAGCGCCCTCAGCCAGCCACTGACGCGGATTCTGGAACAGGTGCAACTGGCCCTGGATAACGCCCAGGAAAAACCGGACGTTATCTACCTGACCGGCGGTAGCGCCCGTTCTCCGCTGATTAAAAAAGCGCTGGCAGAACAGTTGCCGGGCATTCCGATTGCAGGCGGCGATGACTTTGGCTCCGTCACCGCCGGGCTGGCACGCTGGGCGGAAGTGGTGTTTCGTTAATTGAAAAATGGCTCAGCAGCGGCTTAAATCTGCCTGCGCCTGAGCCAGTTTTTCTGCTGCCTGACGTAACGGTTCCATCAACGGCATGGTCCGTGCTGGAGCATGAAGGCGGAATCGCTGCAACTCTGTCGCGCCGACTGTCAACGCCGATTCCAGCCGATGTCGTTTGGCGGTCATTTTCGCCATTACCGCTTGTCTGTCTGCTGGCGTTATCGCTTCATTCGGCCTGAACACAAAACGGCGTTCACAGCTCGCTTTCCAGTCGATAACCGCCTGGGTCAGATGGTCGCCAAACCCTTTCACTTGCTTAACGCCACGACGGGTAACATCTGCGGCTGTTTCAATACCAAAAGACCGTAACGCCGCTTTACGCGCAGGGCCAACGCCGGGAATAGAGGCAACATCAATAAAAAATCCCTCCAGAAACTTCTGCTTCTGCCGTTCCCTTGCAGTGTCATGAAGTGCTGCCAGAGCGCGTTTCTCTTCTTCCGGTAACCCGAGAATTTCGTCCTTCATTTTTTCGAGCATCGTCCGTTTGGCGATAAAACCTTCCAGGCCGCCTACCTGCTGGATCTGGCGGACTAAATGGTCATAGTCCATTTTCGCACGATTAAATGCCTCACGGCGTTGCTGAACTTCTGCTTTGTACGCTTTGCTTGTCAGACTGCCAATAATCCAGATAGCCGCCAGCACAGGAACCAAAATAATATAACGCGGTTCTGCCTGAAGGCCGCAAAGCAGCAGCGATAATGCTGACAGTGCGATCTCAAGCAGAATGATGTATTCGCGCCGTAACAGGCCTAAAGGAAGCGGCCTGCCAGTCGGTTGGAAATGATCGGGTAATGGCAGTTGCAATGCTGGCGGTGCTACTGACGCCATCACCATCGCCCAGACTTTCGCCAGCACAAAATTCCCGCCGGTGGTAATGACCTCTTCGCCGAGATCAATAAAATAGATAACACCTTGATTATCCAGCGCACACCACGGGCAGTCAGTCAAATGAGCGGGGTAAACATGCATTGCTGAAACGATACATTTCTTTAACTGTTGGCGTAGAGAGTCCAGTGCCGCTACCCACGCTTTAGCCGTCGGACGCCCGGTTGCCACGCCACTTTCCGTGAATGCCTGCTGAAACATGGCTTCAACATCACTCGGTAACATCGATAGCGGAATAGATCGTGGCGGCGGTTTTAAACCACGTCGCTGATTATCTGACGCGTAGGCATAACGGAAATGGGTAATATCCGTCTCCAGCGCATTACCCGCATCAGAGATAAGCGGCACACCAGAATAAGGATGCCGCCCACCAAACAAGACGTGAAAAATTAGCAACGCAAGGCCAAAATTATCGTGATTTTCTGTGCGTTCAAAACCGACAAATGATGGCAAGGTTTGTAGCTCTGGCGGCGTAAAATGCGACACGCCGACTTCGCATAAATGCAGTGTGCCATTGGCGTTAATTTGAAAGGAGTCGCTATCAATCAGTACCACTTTGCTGTCGCGACCTACCATAAAACTGTTCTGGTTTACGTCACCCACGACGTGCCCGTGCTCGTGAACCGTAGCAAAAGATGAAGCAATATTGCGCGCAACATAGAGTAGAAAATCCCACGCACAATGAGGGTAACTCTGGCGACGATGTGCCGGGCTATAGATCATATGAATCGGTTCTTTACCAGAAACTTTTGGCATCATAAAACCGATAACTTTTCCGCCTCGTCCACCGTGAAGCGTTGCCTGCGGCCAGGCGACATAATTCAACAACGGCGCGTCAGCTGTCGCAGCCATAAAGGCAAGTTTGTCCTGTTTTAAGGCGGGTGGCGGCGTGTGATAAATCTTGGCGACGCTATCGACAAACTCCTCGATATCATAAACCGCGCCTTCACCACCTTTGCCCAGTTCACGGCCAAGAGTGGTCAATTCACCTGTCGATGTAAATACTTTTATATTTGTTTTCATAATATTTCGCGGGTAGTTATATTATATTTCAATGAATAATAACAACTAACCATTAAAATTATTTCTATATGGGGAAAACCCACTCAAGAATAAAAATGATAATGCAATTTTATCAGGATACAATTCAATTTCGGCCTGATAATGATTAACTTCCACAGGTTTTTGCTAACTTTGACTACAAAGGGATTCTGGAGAAAAAATGAAAAAGATATTACTTATGTTGAGTCTGCTATTTTTTACTACCGCGGGCTTTAGTGAAGTTTCGGATACGTTAGTGACGGGAGGTTATGATAAACAAGCGATGTCTGACGCGATTAAACATGCGCGGAAAGAAACCGATAAATTCATCGAGGTTATGAATAAAAAAGATGCCGATACTTTCGCAGTCAAAGCCCCGATAACCGATCACGGAAGAACCGAGCATTTCTGGCTTACGGATGTCACTTATTCTAACGGCATGTTTATTGGCGTAATCAGCAATGACCCTGGTATTGTTACAAACGTAGAATATGGCCAGGAGTGGAAAATCAAGAAAGAAGATATTTCAGACTGGATGTATACGCGCGGGGATAAAATTTACGGCGGTTATACCATTGATCCTTTATTGGTCACCTATCCAAAAGAAGAAGCCGACGAGCTAAGAGCAAAATTAGTTCGCTAATCAGCCGTTATATTTATTGTTTAAACTGGCGGTTGAATTGTTGTCTTCAACCGCCATGAGAAACTCACTCTGCCCACAGCGCCAGTGCCAACGTTTTATCATCATCCGTACGCTCGTTTACCGCCGGGCTGGACAAAAACTGCTTTAACAATTCAGGTAATAAATCGAGTTGTTCCTGCGTTGCTGCCGCCAGTCCATTGAAAAACGGGGTAAAGAAAGGCACATGAGGAGAATTATCCAGCATATTTAACGCCAGTCGCTGGATACCATCCGTAAATGCTGCAACTTTGTGCGCACGCCCAGTGCTGGTGAAAGTTTCCAGTCTGGAAACGGCATCTTCGTCGGTAATGAAGTGCGTCATGTTGGCATATTCACCCGCCATCGGCGTGAGAGGCAATTGCAGACCGTGACCCAAATCTACCACCACGCCGCCATCGCCAATCTGCATAATCAAGGTGCCGTCAGGCGATGAAATCAGTCCCAGAAATGTGCAGGCAAAATCGCGAACCGCTAATTCTTTGGCTTCCGCCTCGGCAAAAAGTCGTTGACGAATGGTCAGTACCATATTTGTGGCGAGGACATCATTAAGCCCCAATTCCCCGCCCTGCACTTTTTGCGACATATAAGCCATCGCTTCATTGACGGCGAGCATCGCGCCTTCGCCACCCTGCGAGACACTGCCTGCGCCATCAGCGACAAATACCGACAATAATGGCTGCTGGTCATTTAACCAGGCAATCTGCATCTGGCAGGCATCCTGACAAGGCAAGTCCGCGCTGATGTGCGACGTTCCAACGGTTGATGCATAGACCAGACGCCAGCTCACACTGACGTCCAGCCTTTTGGCGCTTCCAGCACAACTTCCGTTCCCGGCGTGGAGCGGGAAACCGAACGCAGCGAACTGGATAACCAGCTAAACAGTTCACGGAATTGTAATCCTTGCAGAGGCAAAGGCTGACGAACGCTAATTTGTGCCAGCGTCTTCATATCCGCCCCCTGAACACCGATGGAAAAGAAAGCAAACCTTTTATCTTCTTCCCCCAGAAACACTTTGTTGGCTGCAGCCTGCCACTCATCGGTTGGTGCACCATCGGTAATCAGGAAAATCCACGGGCGATAATACGAAATACCATTTGCACGATACTCACGTTTCCGCTCCTCTACCATATCCAGGGCTTTGGTAATGGCCGCACCCATTGGTGTATCGCCCTGGGCAAACAGGATGGGCGGAAAAAAATTAGCGGCGCTGGTAAAGGGTTGTTCCACATGCACCGGGCCGAACGTCACAATGCCGAGTTCCACTCTTTTTAAAGCCAGCGGATCAGCAAGCAGTTCATCACGAAAGGTAACCAATCCGGCGTTAAGTTCATTAATAGGTCTACCGTTCATAGAACCAGAAACATCCAGCAGCAAAATGCAGGGGCAACGTGGTTCCGGGTTACTGGCAAAATCGCTGGTGGCAAACGTGATTTGTTCGCTCATAAGAAATCCTTTCTTAGAGAATTATCGAGGTCCGGTATCATACCGACTGCAATAATGAAATAAGAGCAAACGAAGAAACTTTCAGAATTAGGCCCGGCGGCGCAGAAAATTTTGCTATTCGCCTCGCAAGAACGGAGAGCCGTCGATTGACACTAAGGGCGGAGTGACATAATTTCAGGAGTGAGGGTTAGGGAGAGGTTTCCCCCTCCCCCTGGTGTTCTTAGTAAGCCTGGAAGCTAATCACTAAGAGTATCACCAGTATGATGACGTGCTTCATCATAACCCTTTCCTTATTAAAAGCCCTCTTCTCCGGGAGAGGCTTTCCCGTTTCAGCGTCCCGCTGAAATCATCGGCTTACCTCCTTTCGCCCTGAATGCAGTCTATCGCTAACGCGTGAATAAAATAGTTTCCTCTGTGATTATTGCGTAACGACTCGCAAAGAATATTTGCTGGCAGGATCGCAGACTACAAAGCCTGCGGATTGACAATCTTATCGTGAAGGCATACTTTCAGGAGTGAGGGTAGAGCGGGGTTTCCCCCGCCCTGGTAGTCTTAGTAAGCGGGGAAGCTTATGACTAAGAGCACCACGATGATGAGTAGCTTCATCATGACCCTTTCCTTATTTATGGCCCCTTCCTCGGGAGGGGCTTTCCCGTTTCAGCGTCCCGCTGAAATCGTCGGCTTACCTCCTTTCGCCATGCAAGCAGTCTATCGCTAACGCGTAGATAAAATAGTTTCCTGTGTTATTACTGGATGCGTGCTCGCAAATGTGCCCGTCATTCAGACGATTCCAGACAGTGTTTCATAATTCCTCCATTTTTCTCCCTTATTGGCTGGCTACACTAGTATCATTCCGCGAAACGTTTCAGGAAGAGAAACTCTTAACGATGAAAGGTAGTTATAAATCCCGTTGGGTAATCGTAATCGTGGTGGTTATCGCCGCCATCGCCGCATTCTGGTTCTGGCAAGGCCGCAATGACTCCCGGAGTGCAGCCCCAGGGGCGACGAAACAAGCGCAGCAATCGCCAGCGGGTGGTCGACGTGGTATGCGTTCCGGCCCATTAGCCCCGGTTCAGGCGGCGACCGCCGTAGAACAGGCAGTTCCGCGTTACCTCACCGGGCTTGGCACCATTACCGCCGCTAATACCGTTACGGTGCGCAGCCGCGTGGACGGCCAACTGATAGCGTTACATTTCCAGGAAGGCCAGCAGGTCAAAGCAGGCGATTTACTGGCAGAAATTGACCCCAGCCAGTTCAAAGTTGCATTAGCACAAGCCCAGGGCCAACTGGCAAAAGATAAAGCCACGCTTGCCAACGCCCGCCGTGACCTGGCGCGTTATCAACAACTGGCAAAAACCAATCTCGTTTCCCGCCAGGAGCTGGATGCCCAACAGGCGCTGGTCAGTGAAACCGAAGGCACCATTAAGGCTGATGAAGCAAGCGTTGCCAGCGCGCAGCTGCAACTCGACTGGAGCCGGATTACCGCACCAGTCGATGGTCGCGTTGGTCTCAAGCAGGTTGATGTTGGTAACCAAATCTCCAGTGGTGATACCACCGGGATCGTGGTGATCACCCAGACGCATCCTATCGATTTAGTCTTTACCCTGCCGGAAAGCGATATCGCTACCGTAGTGCAGGCGCAGAAAGCCGGAAAACCGCTGGTGGTAGAAGCCTGGGATCGCACCAACTCGAAGAAATTAAGTGAAGGCACGCTGTTAAGTCTAGATAACCAAATCGATGCCACTACCGGTACGATTAAAGTGAAAGCACGCTTTAATAATCAGGATGATGCGCTGTTTCCCAATCAGTTTGTTAACGCGCGCATGTTAGTCGACACCGAACAAAACGCCGTAGTGATCCCAACAGCCGCCCTGCAAATGGGCAATGAAGGCCATTTTGTCTGGGTGCTGAATAGCGAAAACAAGGTCAGCAAACATCTGGTGACGCCGGGCATTCAGGACAGTCAGAAAGTGGTGATCCGTGCAGGTATTTCTGCGGGCGATCGCGTGGTGACAGACGGCATTGATCGCCTGACCGAAGGGGCGAAAGTGGAAGTGGTGGAAGCCCAGAGCGCCACTACTCCGGAAGAGAAAGCCACCAGCCGCGAATACGCGAAAAAAGGAGCACGCTCCTGATGCAGGTGTTACCCCCGAGCAGCACAGGCGGCCCGTCGCGCCTGTTTATTATGCGTCCTGTGGCCACCACGCTGCTGATGGTGGCGATCTTACTCGCCGGGATTATCGGTTATCGCGCCCTGCCCGTTTCGGCGCTGCCGGAAGTGGACTATCCGACCATTCAGGTGGTCACGCTCTACCCAGGTGCCAGCCCGGATGTCATGACCTCTGCCGTTACCGCGCCGCTAGAACGCCAGTTCGGGCAGATGTCTGGCCTGAAACAGATGTCGTCGCAAAGTTCCGGCGGTGCGTCAGTTATCACTTTGCAGTTCCAGCTAACATTACCGCTCGATGTCGCCGAGCAGGAAGTGCAGGCCGCGATTAACGCTGCGACCAACTTGTTGCCGAGCGATCTGCCTAACCCGCCGGTTTACAGCAAAGTGAACCCGGCAGATCCGCCGATCATGACGCTCGCCGTCACCTCAACCGCCATGCCGATGACGCAAGTGGAAGATATGGTGGAAACCCGCGTCGCGCAGAAAATCTCGCAGATTTCCGGCGTCGGCCTGGTGACGCTTTCCGGCGGTCAGCGTCCGGCTGTTCGCGTCAAACTTAACGCTCAGGCGATTGCCGCCCTCGGCCTGACCAGCGAAACCGTGCGCACCGCCATTACCGGCGCTAACGTTAACTCGGCAAAAGGTAGCCTCGACGGCCCTTCCCGTGCGGTCACGCTTTCCGCGAACGACCAGATGCAATCCGCCGAAGAGTATCGCCAGCTAATCATCGCCTACCAGAACGGCGCGCCAATTCGTCTGGGCGATGTCGCAACTGTAGAGCAAGGTGCAGTAAACAGCTGGCTCGGCGCGTGGGCGAACAAAGAACAGGCCATTGTGATGAATGTTCAGCGCCAGCCCGGTGCTAACATTATCTCCACCGCCGACAGCATTCGGCAGATGCTGCCACAGCTCACTGAGAGTCTGCCGAAATCGGTGAAGGTGACAGTGCTTTCCGATCGCACCACCAATATCCGCGCATCCGTCGATGATACTCAGTTTGAATTGATGATGGCTATCGCGCTGGTAGTCATGATTATCTACCTGTTTTTGCGCAATATTCCGGCGACCATCATTCCCGGTGTTGCTGTACCGCTGTCGTTAATCGGCACTTTCGCGGTTATGGTGTTTCTCGATTTTTCAATCAATAACCTGACGCTGATGGCGTTAACTATCGCCACCGGGTTCGTGGTCGATGACGCCATCGTGGTGATCGAAAACATTTCCCGCTATATCGAAAAAGGCGAAAAACCGTTGGCGGCGGCGCTCAAGGGCGCAGGTGAAATCGGCTTTACCATTATCTCGCTGACCTTCTCACTGATTGCGGTGTTGATCCCACTGCTGTTTATGGGCGATATCGTCGGGCGACTGTTCCGCGAATTTGCTATTACCCTGGCGGTAGCGATTTTGATCTCAGCGGTGGTGTCGCTGACCCTGACACCGATGATGTGCGCGCGGATGCTCAGCCAGGAGTCGTTGCGTAAACAGAACCGCTTCTCCCGTGCCTCGGAAAAAATGTTCGACAGGATAATCGCCGCCTATGGTCGTGGACTGGCGAAAGTGCTGAATCATCCGTGGCTGACCTTAAGCGTGGCACTCAGCACGCTGCTGCTTAGCGTGCTGCTGTGGGTGTTCATTCCGAAAGGTTTCTTCCCGGTACAGGACAATGGCATTATTCAGGGCACTTTGCAGGCACCGCAATCCAGCTCCTTTGCCAATATGGCCCAGCGACAACGCCAGGTCGCGGACGTGATTTTGCAGGATCCGGCAGTGCAAAGCCTGACCTCATTTGTTGGCGTTGATGGCACTAACCCGTCGCTGAACAGTGCACGTTTACAAATCAACCTCAAACCGTTGGATGAACGTGATGATCGGGTGCAAAAAGTCATCGCCCGTCTGCAAACGGCGGTAGATAAAGTGCCGGGCGTCGATCTCTTCCTGCAACCAACGCAGGATCTGACTATTGATACTCAGGTCAGCCGCACCCAGTACCAGTTTACCTTGCAGGCCACGTCACTGGATGCGCTCAGTACCTGGGTGCCACAGTTGATGGAAAAACTCCAGCAACTGCCACAGCTTTCTGATGTCTCCAGCGACTGGCAGGACAAAGGGCTGGTGGCGTATGTCAATGTTGATCGCGACAGCGCCAGCCGTCTGGGGATCAGCATGGCGGATGTCGATAACGCCCTGTACAACGCGTTTGGTCAGCGGCTGATTTCCACTATTTATACTCAGGCCAACCAGTATCGCGTGGTGCTGGAGCACAACACCGAAAATACCCCAGGGCTTGCGGCGCTAGATACCATTCGCCTGACCAGCAGCGACGGCGGCGTGGTGCCGTTAAGCTCAATTGCCAAAGTTGAACAGCGTTTTGCGCCGCTTTCCATCAACCATCTGGATCAGTTCCCGGTAACGACCATCTCTTTTAACGTGCCAGATAACTATTCGCTGGGCGATGCGGTGCAGGCGATTATGGACACCGAAAAGACGCTGAATCTGCCGGTGGATATCACCACGCAGTTCCAGGGCAGCACCCTCGCCTTCCAGTCGGCGCTGGGCAGCACTGTCTGGCTGATTGTCGCGGCGGTGGTGGCGATGTATATCGTGCTCGGCATTCTGTACGAGAGCTTTATTCACCCGATCACCATTCTCTCGACGCTACCCACGGCAGGTGTTGGCGCCCTGCTGGCGTTAATGATTGCCGGTAGCGAACTGGATGTGATTGCGATTATCGGCATTATTTTGCTGATCGGTATCGTGAAGAAGAACGCCATCATGATGATCGACTTCGCGCTGGCTGCTGAGCGCGAGCAAGGCATGTCGCCGCGCGAGGCAATCTACCAGGCTTGTCTGTTGCGTTTTCGTCCGATCCTGATGACCACTCTGGCGGCTCTGCTTGGCGCGCTGCCGCTGATGTTGAGTACCGGGGTCGGCGCGGAACTGCGTCGTCCGTTAGGTATCGGCATGGTCGGCGGTCTGATTGTCAGCCAGGTGCTGACGCTGTTTACCACGCCGGTGATTTATTTGCTGTTCGACCGCCTGGCATTGTGGACCAAAAGCCGCTTTGCCCGTCATGAAGAGGAGGCGTAAGTGAAGTTTTTTGCCCTCTTCATTTACCGCCCGGTGGCGACGATTTTACTGTCGGTTACCATTACCCTGTGCGGCATACTGGGCTTCCGTATGCTGCCGGTCGCCCCGCTGCCGCAGGTCGATTTTCCGGTGATTATCGTCAGCGCCTCGCTGCCCGGTGCGTCACCAGAAACAATGGCGTCTTCCGTTGCCACGCCGCTGGAGCGCTCACTTGGGCGCATTGCCGGAGTCAGTGAAATGACCTCCAGCAGTTCGCTCGGCAGCACGCGTATTATTTTGCAGTTTGATTTTGACCGGGATATCAACGGCGCAGCGCGTGATGTGCAGGCGGCGATCAACGCTGCACAAAGTTTGCTGCCCAGTGGGATGCCCAGCCGCCCGACCTATCGCAAAGCGAACCCGTCGGATGCGCCAATTATGATCCTCACGCTGACGTCCGATACTTATTCGCAGGGTGAACTGTACGATTTCGCCTCGACGCAGCTGGCTCCGACGATTTCGCAAATCGACGGTGTTGGTGATGTCGATGTCGGAGGCAGCTCACTGCCCGCCGTACGCGTCGGGCTGAATCCGCAGGCGCTGTTTAATCAGGGCGTGTCGCTGGACGACGTACGCACCGCCGTCAGCAATGCCAACGTGCGTAAACCGCAGGGCGCGCTGGAAGATGGCACTCACCGCTGGCAGATCCAGACCAATGATGAGCTAAAAACCGCCGCTGAATATCAGCCGTTGATTATTCACTACAACAACGGCGGCGCGGTTCGTCTGGGCGATGTGGCGACGGTGACCGACTCAGTGCAGGATGTGCGCAACGCCGGGATGACCAACGCCAAACCGGCTATTTTACTGATGATCCGCAAACTGCCGGAAGCCAATATTATCCAGACGGTTGACAGCATCCGGGCAAAATTACCGGAGTTGCAGGAAACCATTCCGGCGGCGATTGATCTGCAAATTGCCCAGGATCGCTCCCCCACCATTCGCGCCTCGCTGGAAGAAGTCGAGCAAACGCTGATTATCTCGGTGGCGCTGGTGATTCTGGTGGTGTTTTTATTCCTGCGCTCGGGTCGCGCCACTATTATTCCCGCCGTTTCGGTGCCGGTTTCGCTGATTGGTACGTTTGCGGCGATGTACCTGTGCGGATTCAGTCTCAATAACCTTTCGTTAATGGCGCTCACCATCGCTACTGGTTTCGTGGTGGATGACGCCATCGTGGTGCTGGAAAACATTGCACGTCATCTGGAAGCGGGAATGAAACCGTTGCAAGCCGCACTGCAAGGTACTCGCGAAGTCGGTTTTACGGTGCTGTCGATGAGTCTGTCGCTGGTGGCGGTGTTCCTGCCGCTGCTGTTGATGGGCGGATTGCCGGGCCGACTGTTACGCGAATTTGCCGTGACGCTTTCTGTCGCCATTGGTATATCGTTGCTGGTTTCTCTGACATTAACGCCAATGATGTGTGGCTGGATGCTGAAAGCCAGCAAGCCGCGCGAGCAAAAGCGACTGCGTGGTTTTGGTCGCATGTTGGTAGCCCTGCAACAAGGCTACGGCAAGTCACTGAAATGGGTGCTCAATCATACCCGTCTGGTGGGCGTGGTGCTGCTTGGCACCATTGCGCTGAATATCTGGCTGTATATCTCGATCCCGAAAACCTTCTTCCCGGAGCAGGACACTGGCGTGTTGATGGGCGGGATTCAGGCGGATCAGAGTATTTCGTTTCAGGCGATGCGCGGTAAGTTGCAGGATTTCATGAAAATTATCCGTGACGATCCGGCAGTGGATAATGTCACCGGCTTTACAGGCGGTTCGCGAGTGAACAGCGGGATGATGTTTATCACCCTCAAGCCACGCGACGAACGCAGCGAAACGGCGCAGCAAATTATCGACCGTCTGCGCGTAAAACTGGCGAAAGAACCGGGGGCGAATCTGTTCCTGATGGCGGTACAGGATATTCGCGTTGGTGGGCGTCAGTCGAACGCCAGCTACCAGTACACGTTGTTATCCGACGACCTGGCGGCACTGCGAGAATGGGAGCCGAAAATCCGCAAAAAACTGGCGACGTTGCCGGAACTGGCGGACGTGAACTCCGATCAGCAGGATAACGGCGCGGAGATGAATCTGGTTTACGACCGCGACACCATGGCACGGCTGGGAATCGACGTACAAGCCGCCAACAGTCTGTTAAATAACGCCTTCGGTCAGCGGCAAATCTCGACCATTTACCAGCCGATGAACCAGTATAAAGTGGTGATGGAAGTGGATCCGCGCTATACCCAGGACATCAGTGCGCTGGAAAAAATGTTCGTTATCAATAACGAAGGCAAAGCGATCCCGCTGTCGTATTTCGCTAAATGGCAACCGGCGAATGCCCCACTATCGGTGAATCATCAGGGATTATCGGCGGCCTCGACCATTTCGTTTAACCTGCCGACCGGAAAATCGCTCTCGGACGCCAGTGCGGCGATCGATCGCGCAATGACCCAGCTTGGTGTGCCTTCGACGGTGCGCGGCAGTTTTGCCGGCACGGCGCAGGTGTTCCAGGAGACGATGAACTCGCAGGTGATCCTGATTATCGCCGCCATCGCCACGGTGTATATCGTGCTGGGTATCCTTTACGAGAGTTACGTACATCCGCTGACGATTCTCTCCACCCTGCCCTCGGCGGGCGTTGGAGCGCTGTTGGCGCTGGAGCTGTTCAATGCCCCGTTCAGCCTAATCGCCCTGATAGGGATCATGCTATTAATCGGCATCGTGAAGAAAAACGCCATTATGATGGTCGATTTTGCGCTTGAAGCCCAACGGCACGGTAACCTGACGCCGCAGGAAGCTATTTTCCAGGCCTGTCTGCTGCGTTTTCGCCCGATTATGATGACTACCCTAGCGGCGCTGTTTGGTGCGCTGCCGCTGGTATTGTCGGGCGGCGACGGCTCGGAGCTGCGGCAACCCCTGGGGATCACCATTGTCGGCGGACTGGTAATGAGCCAGCTCCTTACGCTGTATACCACGCCGGTGGTGTATCTCTTTTTCGACCGTCTGCGGCTGCGTTTTTCGCGTAAACCTAAACAAACGGTAACCGAGTAAATGACAGATCTTCCCGACAGCACCCGTTGGCAATTGTGGATTGTGGCTTTCGGCTTCTTTATGCAGTCGCTGGACACCACCATCGTAAACACCGCCCTTCCCTCAATGGCGCAAAGCCTCGGGGAAAGTCCGTTGCATATGCACATGGTCATTGTCTCTTATGTGCTGACCGTGGCGGTGATGCTGCCCGCCAGCGGCTGGCTGGCGGACAAAGTCGGCGTGCGCAATATTTTCTTTACCGCCATCGTGCTGTTTACTCTCGGTTCACTGTTTTGCGCGCTTTCCGGCACGCTGAACGAACTGTTGCTGGCACGCGCGTTACAGGGCGTTGGCGGCGCGATGATGGTGCCGGTCGGCAGATTGACGGTGATGAAAATCGTACCGCGCGAGCAATATATGGCGGCGATGACCTTTGTCACGTTACCCGGTCAGGTCGGTCCGCTGCTCGGTCCGGCGCTCGGCGGTCTGCTGGTGGAGTACGCATCGTGGCACTGGATCTTTTTGATCAACATTCCGGTGGGGATTATCGGTGCGATCGCCACATTGCTGTTAATGCCGAACTACACCATGCAGACGCGGCGCTTTGATCTCTCCGGATTTTTATTGCTGGCGGTTGGCATGGCGGTATTAACCCTGGCGCTGGACGGCAGTAAAGGTACAGGTTTATCGCCGCTGACGATTGCAGGCCTGGTCGCAGTTGGCGTGGTGGCACTGGTGCTTTATCTGCTGCACGCCAGAAATAACAACCGTGCCCTGTTCAGTCTGAAACTGTTCCGTACTCGTACCTTTTCGCTGGGCCTGGCGGGGAGCTTTGCCGGACGTATTGGCAGTGGCATGTTGCCCTTTATGACACCGGTTTTCCTGCAAATTGGCCTCGGTTTCTCGCCGTTTCATGCCGGACTGATGATGATCCCGATGGTGCTTGGCAGCATGGGAATGAAGCGAATTGTGGTACAGGTGGTGAATCGCTTTGGTTATCGTCGGGTACTGGTAGCGACCACGCTGGGTCTGTCGCTGGTCACCCTGTTGTTTATGACTACCGCCCTGCTGGGCTGGTACTACGTTTTGCCGTTCGTCCTGTTTTTACAAGGGATGGTCAACTCGACGCGTTTCTCCTCCATGAACACCCTGACGCTGAAAGATCTCCCGGACAATCTGGCGAGCAGCGGCAACAGCCTGCTGTCGATGATTATGCAATTGTCGATGAGTATCGGCGTCACTATCGCCGGGCTGTTGCTGGGACTTTTTGGTTCACAGCATGTCAGCGTCGACAGCGGCACCACACAAACCGTCTTTATGTACACCTGGCTTAGCATGGCGTTGATCATCGCCCTTCCGGCGTTCATCTTTGCCAGAGTGCCGAACGATACGCATCAAAATGTAGCTATTTCGCGGCGAAAAAGGAGCGCGCAATGAAGTTCTGGCGACCCGGTATTACCGGCAAACTGTTTCTGGCGATTTTCGCCACCTGCATTGTCTTGCTGATCAGTATGCACTGGGCGGTGCGTATCAGTTTTGAGCGTGGCTTTATTGATTACATCAAGCATGGTAATGAACAGCGATTACAACTGTTAAGTGATGCGCTTGGCGAGCAGTATGCGCAGCATGGCAACTGGCGCTTCCTGCGCAACAATGATCGCTTTGTCTTTCAGATCCTGCGTTCATTTGAACACGATAATTCGGAAGATAAACCCGGCCCGGGTATGCCACCGCACGGCTGGCGTACCCAGTTCTGGGTGGTTGATCAAAACAACAAAGTGCTGGTTGGTCCGCGAGCGCCGATTCCACCTGACGGTACACGGCGACCCATTCTGGTCAACGGTGCGGAAGTTGGCGCGGTGATCGCCTCCCCCGTTGAGCGGTTAACGCGCAATACTGATATCAATTTCGATAAACAACAGCGGCAAACCAGCTGGTTGATTGTCGCCCTGGCAACGTTACTCGCGGCACTTGCCACTTTTCTGCTGGCGCGCGGTTTACTGGCACCGGTAAAACGACTTGTCGATGGCACGCACAAACTGGCGGCGGGCGATTTCACTACCCGCGTAACGCCCACCAGTGAAGATGAACTGGGCAAACTGGCGCAAGACTTCAACCAGCTTGCCAGCACACTGGAGAAAAACCAGCAAATGCGGCGCGATTTTATGGCCGATATTTCTCACGAACTGCGTACGCCATTAGCGGTGCTGCGCGGTGAACTGGAAGCCATTCAGGATGGCGTGCGTAAATTCACGCCGGAGACGGTGGCGTCTTTACAGGCGGAGGTCGGTACACTGACCAAACTGGTTGACGATCTCCATCAGTTGTCGATGTCTGATGAAGGCGCTCTCGCCTATCAAAAAGCACCGGTAGATTTGATCCCACTGCTGGAAGTGGCGGGCGGCGCATTTCGCGAACGATTCGCCAGTCGTGGCCTGAAACTGCAATTTTCCCTGCCAGACAGTATTACCGTATTTGGCGATCGCGACCGTTTAATGCAGTTATTCAATAACTTACTGGAAAACAGCCTGCGCTACACTGACAGCGGCGGCAGCCTGCAAATCTCTGCCGGGCAGCGCGACAAAACGGTGCGCCTGACCTTTGCCGACAGTGCGCCAGGTGTCAGTGACGATCAGCTACAAAAATTGTTTGAACGTTTTTATCGCACCGAAGGTTCCCGCAACCGTGCCAGCGGCGGTTCCGGGCTGGGGCTGGCGATTTGCCTGAACATTGTTGAAGCACATAATGGTCGCATTATTGCTGCCCATTCGCCTTTTGGCGGGGTAAGCATTACAGTAGAGTTACCGCTGGAACGGGATTTACAGAGAGAAGTATGACCGAGTTACCAATCGACGAAAACACACCGCGTATTTTGATCGTGGAAGATGAACCGAAGCTGGGGCAGTTGCTCATTGATTATCTGCGTGCTGCGAGCTATGCGCCGACGCTTATCAGCCACGGCGATCAGGTACTGCCGTATGTGCGCCAGACACCACCGGATCTGATCCTGTTAGATCTGATGCTCCCTGGCACCGATGGCCTGACGCTGTGCCGGGAAATTCGTCGTTTTTCTGACATTCCGATCGTGATGGTGACGGCAAAAATCGAAGAGATCGATCGCCTGCTGGGGCTGGAGATTGGCGCAGATGATTATATCTGTAAGCCGTACAGCCCACGGGAAGTGGTAGCGCGCGTCAAAACCATTTTGCGCCGTTGCAAACCGCAGCGCGAGTTGCAGCAACAGGATGCTGAAAGCCCGTTGATTATCGACGAAGGTCGTTTTCAGGCTTCATGGCGCGGTAAAATGCTTGACCTGACGCCTGCGGAATTTCGTCTGCTGAAAACGCTCTCTCACGAACCAGGAAAAGTGTTCTCCCGCGAGCAATTGCTCAATCATCTTTATGACGACTACCGCGTAGTAACCGACCGCACCATCGACAGCCACATTAAAAACCTGCGCCGCAAGCTGGAATCTCTCGACGCCGAACAGTCATTTATCCGCGCCGTTTATGGCGTCGGTTACCGCTGGGAAGCCGACGCCTGCCGCATCGTTTAGTTTTAGCGACATTATTTTGTTAGCCGGAGATGGCGTTCAGACCAGATCCGGCAACATTATCCCACGCATGGTCAGCAAACTGACATTATCTCTCCGCCCTGGCAGGCATCAGAAAATCGCTCATACTTTAATCGGTAAACAGCACCTTTAGATGCTGTTTTCGATACACAATTTCAATCAAGGAGTCATTATGGCTGGTTGGTTTGAACTCAGTAAGAGCAGTGATAATCAGTTCCGGTTTGTGCTAAAAGCGGGCAATGGTGAGACTATCCTCACCAGCGAGCTTTATACCTCAAAAGCCTCTGCGGAAAAGGGCATCGCGTCGGTGCGTAGCAACAGCCCGCAAGAAGAACGCTATGAGAAAAAAACGGCAAGTAACGGCAAATTCTATTTCAATCTGAAAGCCGCTAATCATCAAATTATCGGCTCCAGCCAGATGTACGCCACCGCGCAATCTCGTGAAACCGGAATTGCCTCCGTTAAAGCCAATGGCACAAGCCAGACGGTGAAAGACAATACGTAATTACGATGCCGGGCGTGGGTTGTTGGCGTCCGGCGCTTTACCAGATCCCCCCACAGCGCTACAATGCCCGCCCTTAAAGTGGGGGCACTCCCCTAACCGCTTCATCAGGTGAAGCGGATCTGACCTGTCATCAGAACGAGAGAATTATGTTTAAACCGGAACTCCTTTCCCCGGCGGGAACGCTGAAAAATATGCGTTACGCTTTCGCTTATGGCGCAGATGCTGTTTATGCGGGCCAGCCGCGTTACTCCCTGCGTGTGCGCAACAACGAATTCAACCACGAAAATCTTCAGCTCGGCATCAATGAAGCCCACGCGCTGGGGAAAAAGTTTTATGTCGTGGTCAACATTGCACCGCACAACGCCAAGCTGAAAACCTTTATCCGTGACCTGAAACCGGTGGTGGAAATGGGGCCGGATGCGCTGATTATGTCCGATCCAGGGCTGATTATGCTGGTGCGTGAGCACTTCCCTGAAATGCCGATCCACCTCTCGGTGCAGGCTAACGCCGTAAACTGGGCGACGGTGAAATTCTGGCAGCAAATGGGCCTGACCCGCGTGATCCTCTCTCGCGAGCTGTCGCTGGAAGAGATTGAAGAGATCCGCAATCAGGTGCCGGATATGGAGATCGAGATCTTCGTTCACGGCGCACTGTGCATGGCCTACTCCGGTCGCTGCCTGCTCTCTGGCTATATCAACAAGCGCGATCCGAACCAGGGTACCTGCACCAACGCCTGCCGCTGGGAGTACAACGTCCAGGAAGGGAAAGAAGATGACGTTGGCAACATCGTACACAAGTACGAGCCGATTCCGGTGCAAAATGTTGAGCCGACGCTGGGTATCGGCGCGCCAACCGACAAAGTGTTTATGATCGAAGAAGCCCAGCGTCCGGGCGAGTATATGACCGCGTTTGAAGATGAGCACGGCACTTACATCATGAACTCGAAAGATCTGCGCGCCATCGCCCATGTAGAACGCCTGACCAAAATGGGCGTGCATTCGCTGAAAATCGAAGGCCGTACTAAATCTTTCTACTATTGCGCACGCACCGCACAGGTTTACCGTAAAGCTATCGATGACGCCGCTGCGGGCAAACCGTTCGATACCAGCCTGCTGGAAACTCTGGAAGGTCTGGCGCATCGTGGCTATACCGAAGGTTTCCTGCGTCGTCATACTCACGACGATTATCAGAACTACGAATACGGTTATTCAGTTTCTGACCGCCAGCAGTTTGTTGGTGAGTTTACCGGTGAGCGCAAGGGGGACCTCGCGGCGGTAGCGGTGAAAAATAAATTCTCCGTTGGCGACAGCCTTGAGCTGATGACGCCGCAAGGCAACATTAACTTTACCCTTGAGCACATGGAAAACGCCAAAGGTGAAGCGATGCCGGTCGCACCAGGCGATGGTTATACTGTGTGGCTCCCGGTCCCGCAGGATCTTGAGCTCAATTACGCTCTGCTGATGCGTAATTTCTCCGGGGAAACCACGCGTAACCCACACGGTAAGTGATTAATTTCGATTATTTTTCCCGGATGGAAAATTCTTAGAAACCGATCACATACAGCTGCATTTATTAAGGTTATCATCCGTTTCGCTGAAAAACATAACCCATAAAATGCTAGCTGTACCAGGAACCACCTCCTTAGCCTGTGTAATCTCCCTTACACGGGCTTATTTTTTTATGCATAAGCCCTATCTCTGGTAACCGTCTTCCATTGACCACATCGATAGAATCCTCCTTCATAGCACGATGCCTTTCACTTATCGGCATCGTGCTCCCACAGGTTCCGGCTACGCACAGCCAGAACGCGCATATTTGACGCTTACCAAAAAATATTCTCACTCTCCACATTTGAATGTCAGACGAGCGACACCATGTAATCCTACACCTTCTGTCTTCAGCTCAACTATTTGCATTTTTTTGCCCTGAGTAACACAGAAATGAGTTGCATCATTTTTTACTATATTTTCTGCACCAGATATTCTACCCCTGGCTAAAGAAGCTTCGGCTTCGGTGTAGTATTGGTTATCGAGTTTACGCTGAATATTACTTTTATATGCAAGACCAAATTTACCGATACTTGTCTCATCATTATGCACAGCACAACCAGACATAATAAAAATACTAATTAATGATATAGCAGCTATCTTTTTCATCTCACCTTCCCCCATTAAATACCAACGACACTCTCTAGTGTTTAAATATAATAATGGCATGATTATTATAATTGAATAGGATTATAATAAATGTTCTGTACAACATTTCCTACATAAGTAGGAATTACGGACATTGAGGCCCTTCAGGGTAACTCCATGGGGGCTTTAATATATTATATTGAAGATGCCACTGTTTAGTTGAATATTAGGTATATGCTCTTTTTTGAAATTTATCGGTGGCAGCCGTTAGTATTCGCTGTCCCCATTGCAAGCTCCTGGTGGTAACCACTGAATCCTCCATACTTGAACTGACTTTTTATCCTCCGACTTTCATCCTGTTCTGACTCCACCTTTTGTTTTCTGCTCTACACTATCTACAGACCAATCATAAAGGCACATACGATCATGGCAGAATTTCCCGCCAGCTTACTGATTCTTAATGGCAAAAGTACTGACAATCTACCCTTGCGCGAAGCAATTATGCTGTTGCGTGAGGAAGGAATGACGATCCATGTGCGGGTCACCTGGGAGAAAGGCGATGCCGCACGATATGTAGAGGAGGCCCGGAAGTTGGGCGTCGCAACGGTGATTGCCGGTGGTGGCGATGGCACCATTAATGAAGTTTCTACGGCGTTGATTCAGTGTGAGGGGGATGACATACCCGCGCTGGGAATTTTGCCATTAGGAACCGCCAATGATTTTGCCACCAGTGTAGGGATTCCTGAGGCACTGGATAAGGCGCTGAAACTGGCAATTGCCGGTGACGCCATTGCGATAGATATGGCGCAGGTCAACAAACAAACCTGTTTTATTAATATGGCGACAGGCGGATTTGGGACGCGTATTACCACAGAAACGCCGGAAAAATTAAAAGCCGCGCTGGGTAGCGTCTCTTACATCATTCATGGCTTAATGCGTATGGATACTCTGCAACCGGACCGTTGTGAAATCCGCGGTGAAAACTTTCACTGGCAAGGTGACGCCCTGGTCATTGGTATTGGTAACGGGCGTCAGGCCGGTGGCGGTCAGCAATTGTGTCCGAACGCGTTAATTAACGATGGCTTGCTGCAACTGCGCATTTTTACCGGCGATGAAATACTTCCGGCTCTCGTATCAACCTTAAAATCTGACGAAGATAACCCGAATATTATCGAAGGCGCTTCGTCGTGGTTTGATATTCAGGCACCACACGACATCACCTTTAATCTTGATGGCGAACCGTTGAGTGGGCAAAATTTTCATATTGAAATACTTCCGGCAGCGTTGCGTTGTCGATTACCACCAGATTGTCCACTGTTGCGTTAATCAAACTATTCTCTCTTGAACCAGGGAGAATCCGTAATGCCGGATGCGGTGTAAACACCTTATCCGGCATACAGAACAATACTACACCGTAATTAATTTTACCCGCGTCTTCTGCAATGCCAGTTTATCCACCTCTGACACAGCATCATCGGTAATAATAATGTCAATTTTTTCGATTGGTAGTACCTGATTAAAACCGCGACGGTTAAATTTCGATGAATCGAGAACGGCAATCACTTTATTAGCGGCTGTGACCATCGCACCGCTAATAGAATAACCTTCATTAAAGGTCGTAATACCATTAACCGCATCAATACCATCAGCACCGACAAACATTAAATCGGCATTAATATCCTGTAATGAACGCTCGGCAATGGAACCATGCATCGAGCGCGTTTTATGGCGGACCGTGCCACCACAGACGACCAGAGTAATGTCTTTATTTTCGGAAAGGGCAAACGCTGCCGGGAGACTGTTGGTAATCACCGTGATATTTTTGGCGGTCATTAATCCTTCGGCGATAAGCATTGTCGTACTTCCGCTGTCGAGAATAACGGTCATCCCTTCGTGGATCATTTTGACTGCCGCCTGCGCTATTCTGTTTTTTGGCGCGCTGGCGAGCTGAAATCGCTCTTTAAACCCGACTTCCTGGGTCTCGGTTTCACTATTACCAGACATTATTTTCGCCGCACCGCCATGAAAGCGCGTAACCACGCCTTTTTGTTCGAGAAAGCGCAAATCGGCACGGATTGTCGCTTCCGAGGCAGCAAATACTCCCGCCAGATCCTGAACAAGCACGGTTCCCTGTTCATTCACTAATTGGATGATCTTATTCCTTCGCTCGAATGAATTCATCGTCATTTACCCATATTCAATTGTGGCTAGTGTAAACGAAGGGGGACCATTGGTGAATGATCTGTTTTGCACAATACCGGGCCAGCATCACGCTGGCCCGCGGTTTCAGGGAATGAGCAACACTTTGCCCGGCATAGCATTACGAGCGATGTCACGCACCGCCTGGGCGAAGCTTTCAAAGCTTCCACGGTGAGCGATTAATGGCTCCAGGCTTAACTTACGTTCTGTCAGCAACCGGCTCGCCGTTTCCCACTCCTGCCCCGGCCAAGGGCTGGAGTAGTTCATCCAACTGCCGATAACCGTCAGCTCTTTACGCAATATTTTGCCAAACGTTGCCGATGTTAAATGCAGATCCTGATGCAACGTGCCCACCAGCGCCAGTTGGGCATGAGGACCGGCAATCTCTACCGCCAGTTCGACAGTTTGCGGTACGCCAGCCGTCTCGAGGATAAGCTGATTAAAGCGCAGTTCGCGTAAAACGCTCTGCATTTGCGGCGCGCTCATTTCGCTACTGTTAAATGTTTGCATCGCACCGAAAGATTTTGCCAGTGCCAGTTTTTCTGAACTAATGTCGATCGCCGTCACACTCTTTGCTCCCAGCGCGACAGCGCACTGAATGGCCAGCAGGCCAATGGTTCCGGCACCAATAATAATAACGTTTTTATTCTCACAACCTTGCGCTAAATGAAAAGCATGCAGACCAACGGTAATCGGCTCAATAAAAGCCCCATCCTCAATAGGCATATCCGTGGGTAGAGCAAAGACATTTTTTCGCTTAACGACAATATATTCAGCAAATCCACCATCACGCCGCGAGCCAATAAAATCATATTTTGCGCACTGGGAATAAAACCCTTTCAGACACTCTGGACAAGTAAAACAGGGTAATAACGGCACACAGGCAACCGCATCGCCAGGGTGTAAATCATCAACACCGGATCCCACCGCATCAATATAGCCGCTAAATTCATGGCCTAACGTTATTGGATAATAATGTGCACCATTTTTAAATATCCTGGGTAAATCGGAACCACATAAGCCCGAGCTGGCAATTTTTACCCGCACCTCATCCTGATGTTTAATTTCAGGAATGACGCTTTCTGCAACGCGCACGATACCATCAGTATCATTCACCACTGATTTCATAAAAACTCCTGATTGTTAAGGGGGATAACCTCCCCCTCAGGTAAAAATTATTCTGCGAGAACGACTTTCTCTTGTTTAATAAAGCCACGCGCTCTACGCCAGGTCATGAAAATACCGGTCAGATAAATTGCACCGATAATAATGAAACCGGGAATATTTTGCGGGGAGAAAACCTGAATCAGTAACCAGGTAATGGGAGAACCGCCCTGATCCATTGAAGCCACCATACCCCCGGCTTTTAACGCCCCAGCATTAGCCGCCAGTTGGGTGTGCAAACCAATAGTTTGCGTCGCGATCCACAGGGTGATGCTCATAATGATGACACCCGAGATTAAGGTGCGGAACAGATTTCCACGATGCACGGCGACCGCCATCGCCACGAAGAAGCCGATGGTGGCAAGATCGCCAAACGGCAGCACCTGATTACCCGGCACACAAACAGCAATTAAAATGGTGAGTGGGATAAAAATCAGGCTTGCCGATACCACCGCCGTATGTCCCAGCAGCAACGCCGGATCAAGGCCAATCAGGAACTCCTGACCGCCGAACTTCGCCTGTAAACGACTACGAGCCTGCTTAGCGATGGGCGTTAAACCATCCATGATGGGTTTAATCACCCGTGGCATTAGCAGCATCACTGCCGCCGTTTTTACCGCCAGCTGCAATACACCTTTGACATCGTAACCCGCGAGGATGCCGATAATCAGCCCCATCACAAAACCCACGGTGACAGGCTCGCCAAATGGACCAAATTTGCGCTGAATATCGTCGGCGCTAAATTTAATTCGGTTAACGCCTGGGATTTTCTCGATGATAGCATCGACCAGCACCGCAATCGGCCCCATATACGCCGACGTACCGTGCGGAATAGCAATACCTTCCAGCTCAAAGAAATTTCGGGTATCGCGGGCAAACCAGTCGCCGAGCTTATAAACAAACGCCGCGTGAATTACCACACCTGCCATCCCTATCATCCATGAACCGGTTGCCAGATGCAGCAACGCGCCGGTGAAGGTCATATGCCAGATATTCCAGATATCAACATTTACCACCCGCGTCATACGGGTCAGTAACATCGCCACGTTAACCAGAATCGCAATCGGAATCGCCACCAGCGCAATTTGCGACGCCCAGGTCATTGGTGAAGAGCCCGGCCAGCCAACATCGACCACATGCAGATTCAGGTCGAAATTTTCCGCCATCGCTTTCGCCGCCGGGCCAATGGAATCCAGCATTAAGCCAATCACAAGGCCAATGCCAACAAAGCCAATCCCGATATGCAGACCCGCTTTAAAGCAATCGCCTGCCTTCATGCCTAATATTTTAGAAAAAATAATGATGACAATCGGCAGCATCACCGTAGGGCCGAGGTCGAGAATATAACGCATGACTTCTGAAAACATAGGTCACCCCTGTAAGATAGTCAGAATTTTATTTTGTAATGCTTCGATACCGATACCAGAAATAAAAGGCATGCCGTGAACTAACGGAATATCGCCAAAACTACGATCCACTTTGGCAGTGGTGCATATCAAATGCACACCATCCATATAGGTTTCTATTTCATTAACCCGACACTGGATTAATTCAACAGGAATATTATGATTCTGACACAACTCTTTAATTTCTTCCGCCGCCATCGTAGAGGTCGCAACCGCGCCTCCGCAAGCGACAATAATCTTGCGTTTCATAAATAGTCCTTTTTATTGTTACAGAGGGATTTATTCGTCTGAATCTAAAACATACTTTGTGAAGTATTCCTTTAACTGGGTTTCAGGAAGAGTGATTAGTGTCTCGACGATATCGGGCTGTTGTAACTTGCCAAATAAACAGCGTAAAAGTTTCAATTGCTGCTGCGGATTTTCCACAATCAACGCAATAACCAACGATACCGCCACGTCGTTATCATCATCCGCTTGCTGAAAATGAACTTTATTTGTTGGCCTTAACAGATAAATGGCTGACGACTTAGCATGAATCGCCTCACAATGCGGTATTGCAATAGCGTGCTGCTCAAGCATTATCCCGGTAGGGAATTCTGCTTCTCTGGCAATTAATGCCTGTGGCCAGGTATCATGAACCACACCTTTGGCGAGCATCTCATTACCGATATGGGTTAAAACTTCGCTACGATCGACAAAAGAAATTCCGCTACGAACAAACAGGTTAGTCATATACCGTCCTTATTCCGCACAGCCGTAGCGATAGGCGCGCAAAACATCATAAATTTTATCCATAATCAGCTGATGCGGTATTGCTGATAATTCCCCGGACTGAATGCGTTCAAATTGTTTGGGAAGGTACTGACTAATCATGCCCAGTGGGATGTCCACGCCTTCAAGATTCACCATCATCGTATCGACGCTATTTTTAATCCGACTATGCGGCCAGTAATAACGAATACGATCCGACAGGCTGTAACGAATATCCAGTAATGAATCGTTAAAACCCGTACGATAATATTTTTTCCAGTATTGCGGTTCGTCGAGCATCACTTCTTCAATTACCGCCAGGCAACCGCTGCGATTTTCAGGGGCGATAAGTTCCTGCTCAATTTGTGCCAGTGCAAATATCGCCTCGCGTAAAGCAAAGGTTAATGCGGGACCGACTTTCAATATTGCAAAGTGATCGCGGACTAATTCCCAATAAGCCGTCCGGGTCTGGTAATCGGTAGAATGTGCTTCATAAACCATTCGGGTGTTTTCTATCCATTGCGCCAGCGGCTGCGCTTCCTGCGGCTGATAATGGATAATATTGCTGTGATCAAATTCCACACCCGGCTGCACCACGATGGCAATCACACGTGTTAACGCCTCTGTCAGCCCACGGGCAATAAAGGCCTTTTGATGCGTACGTAAAGTATTGGCGGCATCTTCAACATGGGTGATGTGTACTGACTGAATGGCGCTGGCCTCACCGCCCGGAACCGGAACTTCGGTGCCAATGACATAGCTCAGTTGCTCACGCTGGCAATCTGTCGCCACACTTTCCGCAGCAAAGCAAAGCACAGCAGCTCGTTCCGCAACCGTTTCTGGTGCTAACGGTATGGGATCCCCCGCGCAGGACATTGACGCATCAAGATGAATTTTACTGAAGCCGGCACGAACATATTCCTTTACCAGCTCGACGGATTTTTCCATCGCCGCATCCGCATTTTCTTGCTGCCAGCAGTTTGGCCCCAGATGATCGCCGCCGAGAATAATGCGTTCGCGTGCAAACCCAACTTTATCGGCAATCGTAAAAACAAATTCGCGAAAGTCTGCCGGTGTCATTCCGGTATAACCGCCAAATTGATTGACCTGGTTTGACGTTGCTTCAATCAGCACTTTGCGCGTGCTGTTGCGATCAAATGCCAGCGCCGCTTCGATAACCAACGGATGGGCAGAACAGACTGAACATATGCCGATATGTTCACCAGCTTTATGCCGGGCAATTAACGTTTTCATGTTTTTTCCTTGTTAAATGGCAGGTGCGTTATGCCCTGCCCTCGCAGCCACAATCGGCAATCACTTTGCTCACCACATCGCGCATTGCGGATTTAGCCGACTGCAAATAATCCCGGGGATCGGTCGCTTCAGGGTGCTCGGTCAGGTAATTTTTTAACGCCTGCGAGAAGGCATTTTTCAGCTCCGTTGCAACGTTGATTTTGCATATCCCCAGTTTGATGGTTTGCTGAATATCCTTAGTCGATAACCCTGACGCGCCATGCAGCACCAGCGGTAAGTTCACCCACTGGCGAATGTTCTCCAGTCTAGAAAAATCAAGCGCCGGTGCGCTGGCATACATCCCATGAGCCGTGCCGATGGCGACCGCCAGGGAATCAATTCCGGTTGCCTCGGCAAATTCACGCGCCTGAGCGGGGTTGGTGTACAACGCATCGGCTTCATTGACTTGCACATCATCTTCCTGGCCGCCAAGTTGCCCCAGCTCCGCCTCGACGCTGACATCAAAGCGATGGCAAAAATCCACCACCTCTTTGACCCGTGAAATATTTTGCGCAAAAGGCAAATGCGAGGCGTCAATCATGACTGAGCGCACGCCAGAACGAACCTTCTGAGCGATATCGTCAAATTTCGTGTGATGGTCGAGATGAATTGCCAGTGGATGGTGATATTGCTTCGCCATCGCGCTGACCAGCGCCAACAGATTTTCTGTACCAGCATGAGTAAATGTGCCAGGCGTTCCGGCGATGATGACCGGCGCATGCAGGTTGGCAGCGGTTTCTACCACCACTTGCATCGTTTCGAGATTGTGAATATTGAATGCCGGAACCGCATAACCGCCGCGCTGTGCGTTGTTCAGCATCTGCTTTGTCGATACCACGTACATTTTCATATCCTGTCGTTTGTTTTCGATTTCAAAATATAATGAAATTATTTGTTTTTAAATATCGAGATAACGATCACAAAAACGACAATATGAAAATTGTTCGAGGAGTGAAAGGCAAAAAAACGGCCTCCCGATAGGGAAGCCGTAGCAAAGTGCGCGTGTTTTTATGCCGGATGCGGTGTAAACATACGTGGCAGTGCTATGTAGGCATGATAAGACGCTTCAGCGTCGCATCAGGCATAGGTTGCCGGATGCAGCGTAAACGCCTTATCCGTCCTACGGGGTGGTGTTGTTCGTATAAGGCGTATCAGGCGATAGTAATTTTGCTATCGAGATAAACGTCCTGCACGGCGTTAATCAGTTTCACGCCGTCAGCCATCGATTTCTTGAACGCTTTACGTCCAAGAATCAGCCCCATTCCGCCAGCGCGTTTGTTGATAACCGCAGTACGCACTGCATCACTGAGGTCAGTTTCACCGCCCGCAGCACCGCCGGAGTTTATCAACCCAGCCCGGCCCATATAGCAGTTAGCTAACTGATAACGCACCAGATCAATCGGGTTTTCGCTGGTTAACTTGCTGTACACGCGATCGTCGGTATAACCGTAATTAATCGCTTTATAACCGCCGTTATTTTCCGCCATTTTCTGTTTGACGATGTCCGCGCCAATGGTCGCCGCCAGATGGTTCGCCTGACCAGTCAGGTCGGCGGAAACATGGTAATCAACGCCATCTTTCTTAAAGGCGGAGTTACGCAAATAGGCCCACAGCACTGTCACCATGCCCAGCTCGTGCGCACGTTCAAAAGCCGCAGAAATTTCTTCAATCTGGCGACGTGACTCTTCCGAGCCAAAATAGATAGTCGCACCAACCGCAACCGCGCCCATGTTGAACGCCTGCTCCACGCTGGCATACAGCGTTTGATCGTAGGTATTCGGGTAACTTAGCGTCTCGTTGTGATTAAGTTTGACGAGGAATGGAATGCGATGCGCATAACGCCGCGATACCGACGCCAGCACGCCGTAAGTTGACGCCACACAGTTACAGCCCGCTTCGATCGCCAGTTCAACAATGTTTTTCGGGTCAAAGTAGAGCGGGTTAGCAGCAAATGAAGCTCCGGCAGAGTGCTCAACGCCCTGGTCAACCGGCAGAATAGAAAGATATCCTGTGCCAGCCAGACGCCCGGTGTTGTACAACGTCTGCATATTACGTAACACCGCAGGCGGGCGATTATTGTCAATCATCACGCGGTCTACGTAGTCATGTCCGGGGAGATAAAGCTGGTCAGAAGGAATAGTCATACAACGGTGCTGTAAAAGGTTGTCGGCGTCTTTGCCAAGCAACTGCGCAATATCTGTCATTACTATGCTCCCGTAAATTCCGATTGGATATCGGCTATGGATTTTCCTGGCCCGCCTTTTGCGGGCAATCATAATCCTGGTCGTTACGGGCGAGTTTTTCCATCTTTTGGATGTTTTTTCAGCGTTTTCTGTTGGCTCGATTCATCAGAAAAAATGTTAGCGCGGTCAAGTTTTCACCGCAAAGGTATTTAAAAGGTATTATTAAGTGGTATTGTCATCGCGTACCTTACATTACCTGTCATGAAGGAATTAAAAGATGAAAACAACAGCAAAGCTGTCGTTCATGATGTTTGTTGAATGGTTTATCTGGGGCGCGTGGTTTGTGCCATTGTGGTTGTGGTTAAGTAAAAGCGGTTTTAGTGCCGGAGAAATTGGCTGGTCGTATGCCTGTACCGCCATTGCGGCGATCCTGTCGCCAATTCTGGTTGGCTCCATCACTGACCGCTTTTTCTCGGCGCAGAAAGTGCTGGCGGTATTGATGTTCGCAGGCGCGCTGCTGATGTATTTCGCTGCGCAACAGACCACTTTTGCCGGGTTCTTCCCGTTACTGCTGGCCTACTCGCTAACCTATATGCCGACCATTGCGCTGACTAACAGCATCGCTTTTGCCAACGTGCCGGATGTTGAGCGTGATTTCCCGCGCATTCGTGTGATGGGCACTATCGGCTGGATTGCCTCCGGTCTGGCATGTGGTTTCTTGCCGCAAATACTGGGGTATGCCGATATCTCACCGACTAACATCCCGCTGCTGATTACCGCCGGAAGTTCTGCTCTGCTCGGTGTGTTTGCGTTTTTCCTGCCCGACACGCCACCAAAAAGCACCGGCAAAATGGATATTAAAGTCATGCTCGGCCTGGATGCGCTGATCCTGCTGCGCGATAAAAACTTCCTCGTCTTTTTCTTCTGTTCATTCCTGTTTGCGATGCCACTAGCGTTCTATTACATCTTTGCCAACGGTTATCTGACCGAAGTTGGCATGAAAAACGCCACCGGCTGGATGACGCTCGGCCAGTTCTCTGAAATCTTCTTTATGCTGGCATTGCCGTTTTTCACTAAACGCTTTGGTATCAAAAAGGTATTATTGCTTGGTCTGGTCACCGCTGCGATCCGCTATGGCTTCTTTATTTACGGTAGTGCGGATGAATATTTCACCTACGCGTTACTGTTCCTCGGTATTTTGCTTCACGGCGTAAGTTACGATTTTTACTACGTTACCGCTTACATCTATGTCGATAAAAAAGCCCCCGTGCATATGCGTACCGCTGCGCAGGGGCTGATCACGCTCTGCTGCCAGGGCTTCGGCAGTTTGCTCGGCTATCGTCTTGGCGGTGTGATGATGGAAAAGATGTTCGCTTATCAGGAACCGGTAAACGGACTGACTTTCAACTGGTCCGGGATGTGGACTTTCGGCGCGGTGATGATTGCCATTATCGCCGTGCTGTTCATGATTTTTTTCCGCGAATCCGACAACGAAATTACGGCTATCAAGGTCGATGATCGCGATATTGCGTTGACACAAGGGGAAGTTAAATGAAAACAGAACGTATTCTCGGTGCTCTTTATGGGCAGGCGTTAGGGGATGCGATGGGGATGCCCTCCGAGCTTTGGCCACGCAGCCGCGTTAAAGCACACTTTGGCTGGATTGACCGTTTTCTTCCTGGACCAAAGGAGAATAACGCGGCCTGTTATTTTAACCGCGCCGAATTCACCGACGATACCTCGATGGCGCTGTGTCTGGCGGATGCGTTACTGGAACGTGAAGGCAAGATCGATCCGGATCTGATTGGGCGTAATATTCTCGACTGGGCGCTGCGTTTCGACGCCTTTAACAAAAACGTACTAGGTCCGACCTCGAAGATTGCGCTTAACGCCATTCGCGACGGTAAACCCGTTGCTGAACTGGAAAACAACGGCGTGACCAACGGCGCAGCGATGCGCGTCTCGCCATTAGGTTGTTTGCTTCCGGCGCGTGATGTTGATTCCTTTATTGATGATGTAGCGCTGGCGTCCAGCCCGACCCATAAATCCGATCTGGCGGTTGCAGGCGCGGTAGTCATCGCATGGGCGATTTCTCGTGCCATTGACGGAGAAAGCTGGTCAGCGATTGTTGATTCCCTGCCTTCAATTGCGCGACATGCACAGCAAAAACGCATCACTACGTTCAGCGCCTCACTGGCGGCGCGGCTGGAGATTGCGCTGAAAATTGTGCGCAATGCCGACGGCACCGAATCCGCCAGCGAACAGCTTTACCAGGTCGTTGGCGCAGGTACCAGCACTATTGAGTCCGTTCCGTGCGCCATTGCGCTGGTTGAACTGGCACAAACCGACCCGAATCGCTGCGCCGTCCTGTGCGCTAACCTTGGCGGCGACACAGACACCATCGGCGCTATGGCGACGGCGATTTGCGGCGCGTTGCATGGCGTTAACGCTATCGATCCTGCATTAAAGGCGGAACTGGATGCGGTAAATCAGCTTGATTTCAACCGCTATGCCACAGCGCTGGCGAAATATCGTCAACAACGGGAGGCGGTATGAGCGACGCTCGATTACACACGCTGCTGCCTGAATTAACCTCGCGTCAGCCGGTGATGGTCGTCGGCGCGGCGGTCATTGATGTGATCGCCGACGCTTATGCCCTCCCCTGGCGTGGGTGCGATATCGAACTGAAGCAGCAGAGCGTTAACGTTGGCGGCTGCGCACTGAATATTGCCGTGGCGTTAAAGCGCCTCGGCATCGAAGCGGGTAACGCCTTGCCGCTCGGTCAGGGCGTGTGGGCGGAGATTATTCGCAACCGGATGGCAAAAGAGGGCTTAATCAGCCTGATCGATAACGCCGAAGGTGATAACGGCTGGTGTCTGGCGCTGGTTGAGCCGGATGGCGAACGCACTTTTATGTCATTCAGCGGTGTGGAAAATCAGTGGAATCGCCAGTGGCTGGCGCGATTAACCGTTGCGCCTGGCAGCCTGCTCTATTTTTCCGGTTATCAACTGGCCTCGCCCTGCGGCGAATTGTTAGTGGAATGGCTGGAAAAGCTGCAAGACGTGACGCCGTTTATCGATTTTGGCCCACGTATTGGCGATATCCCGGACGCATTACTGGCGCGGATCATGGCCTGTCGACCTTTAGTGTCACTCAATCGTCAAGAGGCTGAGATTGCCGCCGAACGTTTTGCTTTATCCGCAGAGATAACAACACTTGGCAAGCAATGGCAGGAGAAATTTGCCGCGCCGTTGATCATTCGTCTCGATAAAGAGGGCGCATGGTATTTCAGCAACGACGCTTCTGGCTGCATTCCGGCATTTCCCACGCAAGTTGTAGACACTATTGGGGCGGGCGACAGTCATGCAGGTGGCGTACTTGCCGGGCTGGCCTCTGGTCTGCCACTGGCGGATGCCGTATTACTGGGCAATGCAGTGGCGTCGTGGGTTGTCGGGCATCGCGGCGGTGATTGTGCGCCAACGCGCGAGGAACTACTCCTCGCACACAAAAACGTATAGATCGCTGCGACAGTGGCTAATGCTGTACTCAATAGGCCGTTGCTGTTGGTCAAGCGCCACTTGCTTGATCACCAGCACCGGTATTTTGCTATCTAACTGAATATGTGACTGAAACTCGGCATCCGGCATCCGGGCGCTAACGCGGGAACGCGTACGTTGTGGGTAAATGTGCTGGCTGCGGAAATAGTCATAAAGTGAAATCCCGATGGCATCAACATCATGAATTAAATGCGCCGGAACCCACGATTCCTCAATCGATACCGCTTCTTCATCGACATAGCGAATACGCTTAAGCAAAAAGACATCACTTCCTGCTTCGACCGCCAGCTGCTGCGCGACTTCTTCGGGACATTTCACGACACGCTTGTTAACCCATAGCGTATCGGGCTTTTTCCCGCGCAATACCACCTGCTGAGAAAAACCTCGCGCTTCTTTCAACGAGTATTCGAAGATGTTGTTGATCTGCGTGCCGTAACCGCGCGAACGCGTCACCACACCCTCTTCTTCCAGCGCCTGCATCGCCTTGCGCACCGTAATGCGCGAAACGCCGGTTAACTGACTTAAATCACGCTCACCGGGCAAAATATTGCCATGCTCCAGCACCCCGCTGCGCACGGCATTTTTTACCGTTTCGGCAAACTTAATATAAAGCGGCGTGTTATCCGCCGCTAAAATACGTTCGTTCAGTTGGGCAATCAGCTGGGTATGCGCTTGTTCCATTTGTCTTTTTCCTGCCAGGGAGTCTGGTGGGAGTATATCACTGCTTCTTATTTAAGGCGTTTCTTTAATCCCATCAACGAATCCCTGCAACTCCTCCACCGTGCCATTAAACACATTAAAATCCACCGGACCATTGATACCATCTACCTGTCCACGGTCGGAATGCTGCCAGAAGCGCCAGGCCATGCCGTCATTGTCCGGACGACGTTGATAGTAGTGAGCCACCCACCACGGATATTCATTGAAATAGCCCGCCAGATTCGTGTGATAAAAAACGGCTCCTGAGTAAATAATCGGCTTTTTCCCCGTACTTTTTTCGACCATTTTTAGCCACTGACTTACCCTCTTGCGTAATTCTTTTGCCGATAATTTTCCTCGCTCTTCTACGTCCAGTACCGCAGGGAAATCGCCTTGTGAGAAATCTACCGTTTGCAGAAATAATCGCACCTGAACCGGTGCTGCTACCGACGGGGAGAAATAATGATATGCCCCGCGCAGCAGGCCATTTTCGCGGCTTAGTTGCCAGTTACGCGAAAAATAGGGGTCCACCAGCTTTTCGCCTTCCGTCGCCTTAATAAAAGCAAACTGTAAGCGGATACCGTTGTCGCGCATTTTTGCCACCCGCTGCCAGTCGATCCGCTCCTGCCAGCGCGAAACATCTATTCCGTGAATGGTGTAACTGGCAGGAATGCGAATAGCGAAAGATTTAACCGGGCGATAACCGTAGAAGTGGATGTAGTCTGTAATCTGAACTGCTGTCGAATAGAAAAAATTCACCGTCTGACGCGGATAAATTGCAACGATGGAAATTAGCCCAAGAGCGCATAATAGAGAGGTGAGTTTTTTTCGACTGGTAATTCTTAGCTGCATTGGTTTCATCCCTGAATATCAGTGCCAAAGGCTGACAATAACCAAAGCAGCTATAGTACGGTGCTCACCACCAGGCGTGGAAGTGGTGAACCGGACCAATACCGTGACCAACTTCCAGCGTGTCGGCCTGGGCTAACGCCGATGAAAGCCAGCTTTTTGCCTCCTGTACGGTGTCAGCCCAGTTTGTATGGCGCGGGCGTAGTGCAGCCAACGCCGCAGAGAGTGTACAACCAGTGCCGTGGGTGTTTTTGGTCATAATGCGCGGTGCGGTAAACCGTTGTTCACCCTCGCGGGTAAACAGCCAGTCCGGGCTTTGCTCATCATCCAGATGACCACCTTTCATTAGCACTGCGCCACAGCCCATCGCCAACAGCGATCGCCCTTGTTCCAGCATTTCCTGTTCGGTGCGCGCGTGTGGCGCGTCGAGCAAGGCGGCAGCTTCGGGCAAGTTTGGCGTTATTAATGAAACCTGTGGCAATAATCGACTGCGCAGCGTAGCAACCGCCGAAGGTGAAAGCAGCGGGTCGCCGCTTTTTGCCAGCATAACGGTGTCGAGTACCACGTTTTGGATCTGATAACGTTGCAACCGTTCTGCCACCGCTTCAACAATATCGGTTTCCGCCAGCATACCGATTTTAGTGGTATCGATTCGCACATCGCTGAACACCGAATCGAGCTGGGCGGCGACAAAATCAGGCTCAATGCGATACACCGACTGTACGCCACGGGTATTTTGCGCCACCAGTGCAGTAATAACTGAGCAACCATAAGCGCCAAGTGCCGAGAAGGTTTTAAGATCGGCCTGAATCCCCGCACCACCACTCGGATCAGTACCGGCAATCGTCAGAGCGTTAATTCGTTTCATGCCTGCACCTCCTGCGTCAATTGCCAGAGCGCATCAAGGAAATGTGGAACAAAACTGCCTGGCCCCTCGCTTCTGGCGACTGCGCGTTCTCCGGCTTGTTTCATCCAGTGACAGGCAGATGCGACATTTTCCAGCGTATCGCCTGGTAACGCACAGCAGGCAGCGACAACCGCCGATAATGCACAGCCAGTTCCTACCACTTTGGTCATTAACGGATCACCACCGTGAATACCAATGATACGATGTCCATCGGTAACATAATCCATCTCGCCAGTGACCACGACGATTGCGCCAGTTTCCCGTGCCAGTGTTTGTGCAGCGGGTATCGCGTTAGCTGCGGCGTCAGTGGTATCCACTCCCCGTCCGCCATTAGCAATGCCAGCTAATGCCATGATTTCCGAAGCATTACCACGTATCGCTGCCGGTTTAAAAGATAAAAGTTCATGACAAAAATGGCGGCGATAATCGAGCGCACCCACCGCTACTGGATCAAGCGTCCAGGGTGTTTGAGAGCTTTTTGCTTGCTCAACGGCAGCACGCATCGCCTGAGCGCGTGGCTGCGTCAGTGTGCCAACGTTAATCAACAAGGCACTGGCGATAGCCGCAAACTGACTGGCCTCTTCGGTTTCGATAACCATCGCTGGCGATGCACCGAGCGCCAGCAAGGTATTGGCGGTAAAGGTTTGCACCACATCATTGGTCATGCAGTGCACAAGAGGGGAATGTTGGTGAAAAAGGTGTAACGCGTGCGCAGATTGCGCTGAACCCAGCAGGTCGACTTGCATAGTTTGCTCCTGCCATAACGTGAAGAAGCAATGACCTGGTGGTCCGTGACTTCCCTACGCTGGCATTATCCAGATCAGGTGATACGGGTATTTCTCAGCCTTCACGCAGAAGGGCACCCCGAGTCGTTTGGTTGCGATGATAAATCGCAGAGGAGGATGGTAATGTCCAGCGCACGCGTTGTAAACGAGGAAAAACGGCAGTTTTACAATCGCGTTAATAAATTATTTGATATATGAATCCAGCACCTTCAGAACGACATCCAGATCTTCTTCACGTTTTAGCTCATCCCCCTGGTGAACGATGTGTTCCGTCAGATGACCTTTAATCACTTCCCGCATCAGACCGTTTACCGCGCCACGGATAGCAGCAATCTGTTGTAAAACTGCAGCGCATTCGTGCGGCTCGTCGAGCATTTTCTTGAGCGCCACGACCTGGCCCTGAATCTTACTGGCACGCGCTTTCAGTTTCTGTTTATCACGGATTGTATGAGACATGGCAACACCTGGTTAACAAGAATATGAAAAATCATAGCACTATTAATCTACTGGGGGGTAGTATCAGGTACTGGGGGGGAGTAGAATCAGATTGCCGAATTAATACTAAGAATTATTATCATGACCGAATTTACAACTCTTCTTCAGCAAGGAAACGCCTGGTTCTTCATCCCCAGCGCCATCTTACTTGGTGCGCTTCATGGCCTGGAACCAGGGCACTCAAAAACGATGATGGCGGCGTTTATCATCGCCATCAAAGGCACCATTAAACAAGCGGTGATGCTCGGACTGGCAGCAACTATTTCGCATACCGCAGTGGTCTGGTTAATTGCCTTTGGCGGGATGGTGATCAGCAAGCGCTTTACTGCTCAATCAGCAGAACCGTGGCTCCAGCTGATTTCCGCAGTGATCATTATTAGCACCGCGTTCTGGATGTTCTGGCGTACCTGGCGCGGCGAACGCAACTGGCTGGAGAATATGCACGGGCATGATTATGAGCATCATCATCACGATCACGAACATCACCACGACCATGGACATCATCACCATCACGAACATGGCGAGTATCAGGATGCCCATGCACGAGCCCATGCCAATGACATTAAACGACGCTTTGATGGTAGAGAGGTCACCAACTGGCAAATTTTGTTATTTGGCTTAACCGGTGGCCTTATCCCCTGCCCGGCAGCAATTACCGTGCTGTTGATATGCATTCAGTTGAAAGCCCTGACACTGGGCGCAACACTGGTCGTCAGTTTCAGCATTGGCCTGGCGTTAACGCTTGTCACCGTAGGCGTTGGCGCAGCAATCAGCGTTCAGCAGGTCGCAAAACGCTGGAGCGGATTTAACACTCTCGCTAAACGCGCCCCCTATTTTTCCAGTCTGTTGATTGGCTTAGTCGGTGTGTATATGGGCGTACATGGCTTCATGGGCATAATGCGATAACTCAATCCTTTAGGCTTGCATGTTATCTTCAGCCCAGGATGATTCTTAAATCAGCTATTTCCGCTGACTCTCTGCTCGCTAAGGATGCTTTTAGGGCATCCTTTCATTTACACTTTTTACGAAATCATGGGATCACTAACAAAATATCGCTTGTCAGTTATATTGTATGGCAGGAAAGATATGCGACTGATATTACAGATCCCCAAAGTGGAGAGTTTATGACCATTAAAAATAAGATGTTGCTGGGTGCGCTTTTGCTGGTTACCAGTGCCGCCTGGGCCGCACCAGCCACCGCGGGTTCGACCAATACCTCGGGAATTTCTAAGTATGAGTTAAGTAGTTTCATTGCTGACTTTAAGCATTTCAAACCAGGGGACACCGTACCAGAAATGTACCGTACCGATGAGTACAACATTAAGCAGTGGCAGTTGCGTAACCTGCCCGCGCCTGATGCCGGGACGCACTGGACCTATATGGGTGGCGCGTACGTGTTGATCAGCGACACCGACGGTAAAATCATTAAAGCCTACGACGGTGAGATTTTTTATCATCGCTAAAAAAAGCCCCCTCATCATGAGGGGGAAATGCAGACACCTTGTTATTTTTTATTATTAGCCACTTGCTCGTCTTGCTTGTTATTAGTCGTATTTCACGTTGATTAATGCGGTTGCCTCCAGTGCGCCAGATTTAACTTTGTTTGTATCGTAGGTGATGCTGCCAACTTACTGATTTAGTGTATGATGGTGTTTTTGAGGTGCTCCA
>ERZ894183.30-NODE-30-length-117264-cov-14.072392_pt1 | contig 117264 bp, 101 predicted proteins | sample MGYA00380279_ERZ894183 | MGnify/ENA primary metagenome ERZ894183 (study PRJEB32331, sample SAMN06328422) | human gut metagenome | biome: human gut microbiome; feature: stool | host: Homo sapiens | collected 2013-06-26 ... | reverse complement strand
GGTCTATATGGATGACTACCGCTATAAAGCCCTCCAGAACCTTACCAGAGCACGTTATTTCGCTGTTACAAACCTTACCAAAGAAAAACAACGATTTATAAACGTGCTATTTAAGAAGTATTCTACCATGACGCAGGAAAAGGTATTTTCCGATACCTTCAGCACCACCGCCCTTGCTGTCTACGAAAAATTTGAATCCGCAGAAACACTGGCAAAGATGGACTTACAAGAACTGACTGCATTTATTATGGAAAAAGGGAAGAACCGTTTCCCTGATCCGGATGCAGTAGCCAAAGCCCTCCAGAAAGCTGCCAGAAGCTCCTATCGTTTGCCTAAAACCGTGAATGATTCTGTAAATCAGGTGCTTGCTATCTCCATAACATCAATCAGAGCACTGGAATCCCAAATCAAAGCATTTGATAAAGCTATCACGAAGCAAATGGAACTTTTGCCCAATGTTTTGATATCCATTCCCGGTATTGGTCCGGTACTTTCTGCTGGAATTATGGCTGAGATCGGAGACATCAACCGTTTTCAAAATCAGGCTGCCCTTGCTAAATATGCAGGTCTTGCATGGCAGCAGCACCAATCAGGCGACTTTGAAGCCCAGACAACAAGAATGATTCATTCCGGCAACCGATTTTTAAAGTATTATCTGTGTGAAGCAGCATTTTCTCTTGTAAGATGCGACAAGGAATACAGCGACTTCTACCACCTTAAATATAAAGAGGTAAACAGATGCCAACATAAACGTGCACTCGCATTAACTGCCCGTAAATTTGTGCGTTTAGTCTTTCGACTGCTGAAAGACAATCGCCTATACCGTCCAGCAAAGTAGCTTTCATCTGCTTGCTGATGAGCTACGCCCTGCTCATTTTTTTAATTTGGTCGACAGGGCTTAGGTGGGTGTTTTTTGTCTTTATGAGATATATACAAAAATATATGATTTTTTATGATTTATCTCTTGACATCACACCGCTGGACTGTCGTAAATTCACGCTGCTTTGCCGTCTCCCTTAAGGGGCGGCTTTCTAAAAAAAGTGTATCATAAAGAAATTCTTTTTACAATAAATCCGGCTCCGATTGTTTGTGCATTTTAAAATACACGCGGGGCGTCAGTCCTGCAGGCAGCTCCGGCAGCGCACGCCCGTGGGGGTCGCCGCAAGCCCGCCTTCTCCCGTCTCCCGCACGCAGGCGGGCATCGCCATCCCGACTTCCCGCATCGCGTCTATTACCTCATCCGGCAGGATTCTGCTGCGCACGCCCGCCAGCGCCATGTCCGCCGCAGAAAGCGCCACCACCGCGCCGGAAACATTGCGCTTGACACAGGGCACTTCCACAAGCCCCGCCACCGGATCGCACACAAGGCCCAACAGATTTTTTAACGCCATCGCAGCCGCGTGGACGATCGCCTCTGCATCGCCGCCGCGCAGGTACGCCGCGCCGCCCGCCGCCATCGCAGCCGCAGAGCCGACCTCCGCCTGACAGCCGCCCTGCGCCCCCGCGATAAAGGCGCGGGACGCGATCACGCCGCCGATGCCCGCCGCAACATAGAGCGCTTCCGTCATTTTTTCATCGGAAAATCCGTACTTTTCCTGCATGCTTAAAAATACCGCGGGAACGACGCCGCAGGCTCCCGCCGTGGGGGCTGCCACGATCCGCTTCATGCATGCGTTGGATTCGCCCATTTTGACCGCTTTTGCCATCACGCGCCCTAAAAATTCCCCGCAGACCGGCTCTCCGTGGTCTGCATATTCCTGCAGCTTCCCGCCGTCCGTGCCGACCAGCCCGCTGCGCGATTTTAACGCCGGGTCATAGTTCTGATCCGCCTCGCGCATCGCCTGATACATCGCTTTTAACTGGGAAAAGGACTCTTCCTCTGAAATCTGCCGCTCCTTGCAGTCGTCCTCCTCCACGGCTTTCCAGAAGCCGCCCGTTATTTCCTCTGCCCGTCTGCAGAGCTCCTCTAATGAACGATACATTTATCTCTCCTCCAGACAAAGATAGATCACTTTTTCAATGCCGTCTTCCTTTTCCAGCTCCGCGATCTGCTCATAGGGCACTTCCTGATCGACCTCAATGACCATGACCGCCTGACCGCCGCGGGCGTCCCGGTACACCTGCATCGTCCCGATGTTGATGCCCGCCTCGCCCAGCCGCGACGTTACCTTTACGATACAGCCGGGTCTGTCCTGATTGTAGACGACAAGCGTCGGCGCTTCCCCCGAAAAATTCGCCGTCAGCCCGTCGATCTCGCTGATCCTGATCCTGCCGCCGCCGATGGACGCGCCGATCACCTCAAGCTTTCTGCCGCTGACGCCCGTTACCTCCAGCTTTACGGAATTAGGATGGGCGTTCTGCAGGGAAATCCCCTGAATGGAAAATTCCATTCCCGCTTTTTTTGCCTCCTCAAAGCTCTCCGGAATCCTCGGATCGTCCACCGCCAGCCCCAAAAGCCCTGCCACCAGCGCCCGGTCCGTACCGTGTCCCCTGCCTGTCGCCAGAAAAGAGCCGTGCAGGAAAATATTCGCCTTCGCCACCTTTTCGCCCAGAAGCTTCGCGGTCGTCTGACCGATGCGCGCCGCGCCCGCCGTATGGGAGCTGGACGGACCGACCATCACCGGGCCGACAATATCCAGTATATTCATGCAATAAACCTCCTGTGGTATCATATCCTATCAATAACAGCTTTATCATACATGAATCCGGCACGAAAGGCAATCCTTATGAAAATCGGCATCGCTGGCTTTTTTGAAACATCTCACAACTACAGAAGGGCGCTTGCCTTTTCCCATGCGCGGCTGCCCTTTTCTGCGACCGACCCGCTCCTGACGGAGGTTTCCTTAGATCCCAATGCCGCGAAAGGCTGGGACGGTCTGATCCTGCCCGGCGGGGGCGACATTGATCCTGCACTCCTGCCTGACCGGGGCAGCATCGCCCCTGCGCTCCTGTCTGATGGGGACAGCATCGACCCTTCGCTCCTGCCCAATCAAGGCGGCACTGATCCTTCGCTCCTTCCAAACCGGAGCAGCATCGATCCTGCTCTGGACAAAAAGCAGCTCGCCCTGCTTGCGCTGTTTGCACAATACCGCCGTCCCGTCCTCGGAATCTGCAAGGGGATGCAGCTGATCAACGTTTTTTTCGGGGGCGGGCTTTGGGAACATCTGGCGCAGGCAGAAACCCACCGCTATAAAGAGTGTGACCAGTTTCATCCTTCCCATGCAGAGAAGGATTCGTTTCTTGCACGCCTTTACGGGGAGGATTTTCCCGTCAACAGCGCCCACCATCAGGGCGTCAGCTTTCCGGGCAAAAATATCCGCATCATCCAGCGCGCCCCCGACGGCGTGATCGAGGGCATCGAGCATGCTTTTCTTCCTATCGTGGGACTTCAATGGCATCCGGAACGGCTGCTGCCCTGGTCGGACAATACAGGCAGCGTCGGATCCTTTCTTATAAAAAAGGACATTCCGCCTGCGGCAGACGGCTCTCTTATTTTTGCACAGTTTCTTACAGCCGTCCGCACAGATATGCGCAGGCGTTGAGCAGTGTGTCCGGGCGCTTTCCTGCGATGAAATAAAAATCCAGCTCCTCCTTCTCCTCCATGCACAGCTGGGAGCCGTATACCGGAACCGTACACGCGATGACTGGGCGCTCGGACGCGATCAAAAGCCCGTATCCCCTATCCGAGATCAAAAACGGAAGCTCCTCTGCATCCCTGTGGGAAATATAGCGGGCTGTCTTTTCCAGCCCGATCCCCGCCTTTCCGGCAGCCCCCGCCGCATAGAGCTTTTCTTTTTTGTCCCAGTCGGGAAACAGCCGGCTTTTGCAGCCGGAAACGCTGCTTTCGATCAGCCGCGGCTCCTTCGGGTTTTCTGCCAGAAGAAGCGTCTTTTCCTTTGTCAGATAACGCAGCGCCCCTGTCGCCTTATCCGCCTGAATGCACAGCTCCGGCGTCGTCAGCTCCACCGCCGTCCGGCTCTCCTTATACTGCCACGCCCGGTCTGTCCGGTTTACTACGATGCCGGGGCAGATTTCCTGCGAAAGCTTGTCCCGCCGCGAAAAGGTTACCCGCACGATGCTGCTGCCTACCGGGCTTAGGCGCAGCAGCCCGTAGCGGCTCTGCAAATACAACCCGTCGTCTTTTTTCTCCGTCCACCGGATCGAAAAGTCCGGACGTGCGTGCCCCGCCGGGCGCAGCCGTCCGTTGTCCGGCATGTCCCCGAAGCCAAAGCCCGCCGCCGCTTTTGCGGGGACTGCCCGCGCCCGCTGACGAGGCTGGTTGTCGGAGGGCTGACCGGGCTTTTGCTGACTGAGCCGGGACTGAGGATGGGGCTGCCGATAGAGCGAAGGCTGGGGATGGAGCGAAGGCTGAGCCTGCCGGGGCTGCGCCTGCGCTGCTTTTGCACACGCGTTTTCATCCGCCGCCCCCGACGCAGCCGGATTGGTTACAATCGAAATCCGTCGGCGCGGCTGGGGCGCTGTCCCCGCCGCGCTGCCCGCCGGTTTTGCCGCGCTTCCTGCCGTTTTTGTCTCACCGCCTACCGGTTTTGCCGCGCTGCCTGTCGGTTTTGCGCCCTTCAAAGAGCCGCCGGGCGCTTTCGCACCGCAAGCCGCTGCCTGCGCCCGCTTTTCTTCCCGCTCCCGTCTGAGGCGGGCGTTTTTCTTCGGGACAGGATCTGCGATCAGCCCGGTCAGATTTCCGGTATGCAACACGCAGAGCCGGTGCAGGGCGCGGGTCGCCGCCACATACAAAAGCTTTGCGTGCCCGTCGTCTGCCGGGTACTGCTCCCGGTCGGGATCCAGCAGCAGCACCGCGTCAAATTCCAGTCCTTTCGTATATTCCACCGGAAGCACCATAACGCCCTTGTCAAATACCGCCTTTTCCAGATCGCTCTCCGCCACGGGCAGGCGCTTTGAAAGCTCCCTTGCCGCGTGCGCCGCCTCTGCTTCATTGCGGCAGATCACCGCGATCGTGTCAAAGCCGTTTTTCTGCCAGTCTCTGCAGACCGCCTCCGCCCGCGCAAACAGCTCCCTGTCATCGGGTACTTTTTCCACCGCGACCGGGTCGCCGTGACGCAGCACCGGCTCCGCCGAATAGCCCGGAAAGCTCCCGTGCGCCAGAATATCCGCCGCAAAGTCGGAGATCTCCACCGTGTTGCGGTAGCTTTTTTTCAGGATGCAGAACGCGTCCCGCTCTCCGGAAAGCAGCTCTGCCTTCGCTTCCTCCCAGTCGTTTAAGCCGTATCCCATGTGGATGTTCTGGGAAACGTCGCCCATGACCGTATAAGTACAGTCCTTGATACAGTATTTTAAGGAAGCGTATGCCATCATGCCGAAATCCTGCGCCTCGTCGATAACGATGTGATGCGCTTCGCTGATGATCTCCGTCTCCTTTATCCGCTTGTACAAATATGCCAGCGCCGCCAGATCGTATACGTCAAAGGCGTTTTCCGGCACGCTTGTCTCATACCCTTTTGCCCGCTGCTCCTCCAAAAATTCCCGGTACAGGTCAAAAACAGATCTTTTCCACACCTTTTTGCCGAACCGGTCGCGGTATGCGCGGCGGATCGCCTTTTTTTCCGCGTCGGTATACTTGACGCCCTTGCCTAAAAATTCGTCCTCCACCTTGCCTGCCAGCCGCTCGTTCAGCATCAGGATCTTGCTCTGCACCGACACCCGCGGATTCTGCCGGATGTAACGCTCGATCGCCTCTCCCGGATAGAGCACGACCATCCCTCCGACGTCGCTTTTGCCGTCGCTTTTGCCGCCGCTTTCATCATATACGCCGCCTTTGCCGTCCTTAAAGCCCTCCACGAACTGCTTCGGATTTAAAAGCACGCTGTTTCTCGGGATCGTGTTCCATTCCAGCCGGTCGCAGAAACGTTCCAGACTATGGAACCAGTCCAGCTTCCCCCGCGCGTACTCCCCGTCCCTGGGCGCGGTAACGCTGTATTTTCCTTCGTCCCAGTCCTCGTACAAAAGACGCACAAAAAGCTGCTCCATCGTCATCTGCTTTACGCCGTATACGTCCAGATCCGGCAGGACGCCCGTGATGTAATCCAGCAAAATCCGGTTGCTTCCGACGATATAAAAATCCTCCGGCTTGAATTTTTCCGCATAGTTGTACAGGATATAGGAAATGCGGTGCATCGCGACCGTCGTTTTTCCGGAGCCTGCCACGCCCTGCACGATGATGCTGTGGAAAGGGGACTGGCGGATGATGTCGTTTTGCTCCTTCTGGATCGTGGCGATGATCTCTCCCAGCACCGCCTGCTTGCTTTTTGCCAGATATTTTGTCAAAAGATCGTCGTTTGCCACAACCTCCGTGTCAAAATAGTCCAAAAGCTTCCCGTCTGCGATCTCGAACGTCCGCTTCAATTTTAAGTCGATGTCCATCCTGCCGCCGCCCGGAACCGGGTAGCTGCATTTTCCAAGGCCGTTTTCATAGTAGGCGTTGGCGACCGGGGCGCGCCAGTCCACGACCATCCAGTGCGTCGTGTCGGCGGAAATGCCGCCCCTCCCGATGTAGAGGGATTCTTCCTTATTAAGCGTCTCGTCATGGAAGATGATCCTGCCGAAATACGGCTTTTTTACCGCCTTTTCGTTGCGCTCCAACGCCCGCTTCATATGACGGTGCAGCGTCACCGTGTTGTTTAAGATCGTCAGCACTTCCGTATCATTGTCATGATAATGCTCCAGCATCTCGTCGATGTCTTCCTGCATTCTGGCGACTTCTTTTCCGTATTCCTCCACGTTGTCGTGCACAACCTTCAGAGTTCCCGCCAGATAAGCTTCTTCGTCACGGCGGCTTGTGCCTGCCGCGATGTTGTTTTCCTGCTTCATACAGCGCTCCTTTCCTGCGTCCTTTTGACGTTTCATTTTAACTTTTGACTTTAGCTTTTGACTTTTATCCTTTGCCCTTTGCGGCGCCCTGCCCGCTCAGTCCTTTTTAAGATTGGAAAGCATCCGTTCCAGACTGCGGTTTAACGCTTCCAGCTCCTCCTCTGAAAAGTCCTCGCACAGCGCCTGCTCCATTTCCCGGAAGCTCTCCTGCACGCCCTTTGCCGTTTCCCGCCCCTTTTGCGTCAGGCAGATCAGAAACGACCGGCGGCATTCCGGATTGGTCCTGCGCTCCACAAGCCCCATTTCGGTCATCCGGTCCAGCGCCCGGGACATGGTCGTAACGTCCAGATGACAGACGTCCGCCAGCTCCCGCTGCGTGCGCGGCTCCTTTTCATATAAATGCTTCAGGATCCGGGGCTGTCCCTGTCCAAGCGTCAGCCCCAGCTCCAGAAGCTTCGGTTTCATCCGTTCCTTTCTCCGGCTTTCCAGCCAGAAAATATTTTCCTGAAACCGCTGCTTTTCATCTTTTTTCTGTTCCATATCAAATCCCCGTTTTATTCCAGCTCAAACTGCCCGGTGTAAAGCTGGTAATATCTTCCCTTGTCCTCCAAAAGCTCCTCGTGGCTTCCCCGCTCGATGATCGTGCCCTTTTCCAGCACAAGGATCGCCTCGGAGTTGCGCACGGTCGAAAGGCGGTGCGCAATCACAAATACCGTCCTGTTTTCCATCAGCCGGTCCATGCCCTTTTCAATGAGCCGCTCCGTGCGCGTGTCGATGGAGCTGGTCGCCTCGTCCAGAATAAGCACCGGCGGATGGGAGATCGCCGCCCGCGCGATCGCCAAAAGCTGCCGCTGTCCCTGCGAAAGATTGCTGCCGTCGCCATAAAGCATCGTATCATAGCCCTCCGGCAGCCTGCGGATAAAGGAGTCTGCATTGGCGAGCCGCGCCGCCTCCCGCACCTCTTCTTCCGTTGCATTCAGCCTGCCGTAGCGGATATTGTCTGAGATCGTGCCCGTAAAAAGGTGGGTGTCCTGAATGACCATCGACAGCGAATGTCTCAGATCCGCCTTGCGTATCCTGCGGATGTCGATGCCGTCATAAGTGATCGTCCCGCTTTGTATCTCATAAAAACGGTTGACCAGATTGATGATCGTCGTCTTTCCCGCCCCCGTGGAGCCGACGAACGCAATTTTTTGCCCCGGCTTCGCAAAAAGGCTGATCCCGTCCAGAATACAGCGCTGCGGCGTATAACCGAACACTACGTCCTGAAACCGCACGTCGCCCCGCAAAAGTATGAGGTTATCCCCGTCCTTCCACGCAAACTGTCCGGTATAGCCGCTGCATTCCTCCAGCGTCCCGTCCTTTTTTCGCACGACGGGACACAGCGTCACGTCGCCCCCGTCAGTCTCCGGCTCCTGCTCCATCATATCAAAGATCCGCTCCGCGCCGGACAGCGCCGCCAGCAGGAAATTAAACTGATTTGTAAACTGGTTCATCGGCATCGCGCTCTGACGCACATAGACCAGATATGCCGCCAGCGTCCCCAGATCCAGAAGCCCTGCCAGCGCAAACATGCCGCCCGCCATCGCGGAAACCGCATAATTGACGTAGGACATGCTCACGATCGTCGGGACGAGCATTCCCGACCAGGTCAGGGCGCTGGTGGACGCCTGCCGGAGCGCCTCGTTGCGGCGGATAAATTCTTTCAAATTCTGTTTTTCATGGTTGAAAACCTTTTCCACCTTCTGACCGCCGACCATCTCCTCCACAAAGCCGTTGACCGACGCCAGCGCAGCCTGCTGCCGGCTGAAATATTTTTTGCTCTTTTTTCCGTTCAGCTGGATAAACACGAACATCCCCGCCAAAAATACAACGACGATCAGCGTCAGCCGCACGCTCAGCACAAACAGCATCGAAATCGTGCCCGTCAGCACCAAAAAGCTCTGGATGAGCATGGAAAATGTGCCGTTTAACGCCTCCTGCACCGTGTCCACGTCGTTTGTAAAACGGCTCATCAGCTCGCCGTGCGTATGCGCGTCAAAATAGGAAAGCGGCAGCTTCTGCACATGGGCAAACAGATCCCGCCGGATCTCGGTCACGACCTGCTGCGAGGTTTTTACCATCAGGCGGTTGTAAAAAAACGTCGCCGCCACGCCGCAGGCATACATAACTCCCATCATAAGAAGCATCCGCACCAGCCCGGGGATGTCGCCGGGCAGCGCGTAATCGTTAATGACGGGCTTGATCAAATACGTCCCCATAATATTCGCCCCGCTGCTGACCGCCACTAAAACCGCTACAAGCAAAAGCATCCATTTATGGTAGCCCAGATATTTCAGCAGGTTTTTCAACGCCTTCTTCGTGTCCTTCGGTCTTTTATAGCCTACATATCTTGCCATCAGAGCTGCCCCCCTTCCTGCTGGGAATAATAGATTTCCTGATAAATCCGGTTTTCCGAAAGAAGCTGCTCGTGCGTCCCGACCGCGTCGATCTTTCCGTCGTCCAAAATCACGATCTGATCCGCATGGAGCACCGAGGAAATTCTCTGGGCAATGATGATCTTTGTCATATCCGGCAGCTTTTCGGAAAGCCCCTCCCGGATCTTTTTTTCTGTCGCCGTATCCACCGCGCTGGTGGAATCGTCCAGGATGAGCACCTTCGGATGCTTTAAGATCGCCCGCGCGATGCACAGGCGCTGCTTCTGCCCGCCGGACACGTTTACGCCGCCCTGTCCCAGATCGGTGTCATAGCCCTTTTCCAGCCGGTCGATGAACTCGTCCACACAGGCGATGCGGCACGCCTCCGCGATCTCTTCCTCCGTTGCGTCCTCTTTTCCCCAACGCAGGTTGTCTTTTACCGTGCCCGAAAACAGCGTATTTTTCTGGAGCACCATCGCAATGCTGTCCCGAAGCCGCTCTATCGGGTATTCCCGTACCGGGACGCCGTCCACATACACGCATCCGCGCGTCGCCTCATACAGTCTGGGGATGAGCTGGACAAGGGTGGATTTTGCCGCGCCGGTCTGACCGATAATGCCCACCGTCTGACCTGCCCCGATCTCAAGGCTGATGTCCGACAGCACATATTCCTCCGCATTGTGGCTGTATTTAAAAAATACGTGCTCAAAACGGATGTCTCCGCGCTGTACCGAAATGTCGCGGGCATTTTCATCTGTGATCTCCACAGGCTCGTCCATGATCTCCAAAATACGCTTTCCGCTCGCCATCGAACGGGTCAGCATCATAAATACGTTGGAAATCATCATCAGGGAGTTTAAAATCTGCAGCACATAGCTTAAAAATCCGGCCAGCTCCCCGACCTGCATCCCGCCCGTCCGGATGGAGCCGCCGCCAAACCACAAAATCGCAAGGATCGTCGAATACATCACCAGCTGCATCGCCGCCATATTCATGGACGCCAGCCCGAACGCCTTCTCCGATTCCGTCCGCAGGCTATTGTTCGCGCGGTCAAATTTTTCCTGCTCGTAATCGCCGCGCACATAGGATTTTACGACGCGCACCGCGGTAAGGTTCTCCTGCACGATGCGGTTTACAAGGTCGATCGCCGTCTGCATCCTCCCGTACAGCGGGCGCACATGGCTGACGATCCAGAACAGCATAAAGCCCAGCACCGGAAGCGCCACCAAAAAGACGAGCGCCAGCCTGCTGTTTATCATAAACGCCGCCCCGGTCGCCATCACAAGCATAACCGGCGCGCGGCAGATCGGGCGGATTCCCGTCGAAACCGAATTCTGGATTACCGTTACGTCGCTGGTCAGCCGCGTCACAAGGGACGAGATCCTGAAATGGTCGATATTGGAAAAAGAAAACGCCTGAAGCTTTCTGTATTCCGCTTCCCGCAGATTCGCCCCCAACCCCTGACCGCACAGCGCGCCGAAACGGGCGCTTCCGATGCCGAGCACCAGCGCGCACAGAGCGCACCCGATCATGAGCATCCCCTTTTCAAAAATGTACGCCCGGTCGCCGGTCGCCACGCCCACATCCACCATGTCCGCCATGATCAGCGGGATCACCAGTTCAAAAACGCATTCCACGCCTACGCAGACAAGGGCTATGACCGCATAGCCCTTGTACTGCTTCATGTAAGAAAAAATCCGTCTGAGCATTGTCCATTCCTCCGAAATTCTGATACAATTATTGCATATACAATAATTGTATGTCTTATCATATGGAATGTCAATCTGTTTTTGGAGTGATGCCTCGGTTCTTCCGGACACCAATCACCCCCTTGCCGTCGCCCGCACCCGGATCCGGCAGTCCGCCACATACTGATAGTTCGCCTCAAGCGTATAGTCCACCTCGGCGATCATGCAGTTTTCCTCTTCCATGCAGACCACCCGGCTTGTATCCAGCCCGATCATGATCACGCCATAGGGCGTCTGATAGCGCACCAGCGTCTTTTTGCCCGCCTCAAAATTCATCTGCACGTTCAAAATGCCGCGCTTTGTCAGCGTCATCTCCCCGTCCCGGATGCGCAGCATATTTTTCACGGGCTCCGGGAAGCCTTCCATATATTCGTCATACAAAAGGTAGCGCGCGCCGTTTCTCTCGTAATATTCGCCCTGCTGGACGGTTTCGATATTATCCCCGTCCTCTCCTTCCATAAACTGCAGCCCCCGGATGGAGATCATCACATCTTTTGTCATAATCCGTCCTCAATTTCTAATATTCTTCAATATTTACCACTTTTGCACTCAAAATCCCGTACTTGATGATGGAATTTGCAAAATGCACGAACTGCTCCGCCCCGTCGCTCACAAAAAAACGGTATTTATTCGACCCGAGCGCCGGCGGAACCGGATTGAACAGCCCCTTTTCCATCAAAAGCCCCTTTAGCTCCCGCGCCGTTTCATAGGCGGGATTGACAAGCTTCACATGGTCGCCCACCACCTTTGCGATCGTGGAACGGATCAGCGGGTAATGGGTACAGCCCAAAATCAGCGTGTCGATGCCCGTATCGATCAGCTCGCTCAAATAGCGCATCGCGATCTCGTCCGTCACCGGGTCCTGCCATAAGCCTTCCTCCACCAGCGGTACGAACAGCGGGCACGCCTTTCCCGTCACCTGTACGTCGGGCTTAAGCTGCCGTATGTATGTCGTATAAATGCCGCTCCCGATCGTCCCCGCCGTCGCAATGACGCCGATCTGACCGTTGCGCGTTGCCTCAGCCGCCGTTTTGGCGCCGGGACGCACCACGCCGATGATCGGAATGTCGATTTCTTTTTCCAGATCGTCCAGCGCATATGCGCTCGCCGTATTGCACGCGACCACGATCGCCTTTACCTTCTGCGTCTGCAAAAAGCGCACGATCTGTCTGGAATAGCGCGTTACAGTCTCCCTCGATTTGCTCCCGTAGGGAACCCGCGCCGTATCTCCAAAATAGATGATCCTTTCATTCGGGATCTGCCTCATGATCTCCCGCATCACGGTCAGACCGCCCATGCCGGAATCAAAAACGCCGATCGGCATTTCCAGCAATTCCTTATCTTCCACTGTCTTCATTACCATTTTTCCCCAAACCATTCTTCTATTTGATCCAGCAGCGCAAACCGGATTTCCACCTCTCCCGCTTTTGCCCCGAGGATCTGTTTATAATCGGAAGCGCTGTCCTTTAAAACAGGCTGTCCCTGCTTTGCCGTCTCGTACATGTCCTCTGTCAGCGCATACTGTGGATACATTATCCCCCATAACATCATAATTGTCAAAAATAAAATACCGGCGCGCGGATCTTTCTTCATGCCCTTTTCTTCCTTTCTATCGGTTCTGTCAAAGAGCATACCCACCCGCACGCCGGATATTCATTCTATTTCTTTTTTCGTGATCCTGCGGATCACCGCTTTTTCCTGATTGTCAATGTGATTCTTGATCGCCTCCGCGCCCGCGCGCCCGTCCCTGCTGCAGATTGCCTCGTAGATCGCCTCATGCTCTGCGATCAGGCGCTCATAGCTCGTCTCGTCCTTTACATATTCCAGACGGTAGCGGTACATCTGCTGGGAAAGCTTGCTGATCATCTGAACCAGACGCTCGTTTCCGCTGGCATTTAAAATGATGTCGTGAAACGCCACATCCGCCCTTGCAAGCCGGTTCGCGTTGCCCTGCTTTGTCTCTTTTGCAAAATTGGCGCAGGCTTCCTTTAAGCTTTCCAGCTCCTCTGCCGTAATCCGCTCGCACGCAAGCTCCACCGCCAGCGCGTCCAGCGCCCGGCGCACCTCCAGCACGTCCCGCAGATGCTTCTCTGTGATCTGGGCGACCTCTGCCCCGCGGCGCGGGATCATCGTCACAAGCCCTTCCAGCTCCAGCTTGCGGATCGCTTCCCGGATCGGTGTGCGCGAAACTCCCAGCTTATCCGCCAGATGAATTTCCATCAGGCGTTCGCCCGGCTTTAGCTCCCCCGTCAGGATGCTTCTGCGCAGCGTATTAAAAACCACGTCCCGCAGGGGAAGATATTCGTCGTTTTCTTTTTCAAATTCGTTCATTCCGTCATCCCCTGCCTTTCACAAAGCCCGTCAAAAACAGCTGGCGCGCAAGCCCGCTTTCTTCCATCGCCCGGCGCGCCTGCTCCGCCTTTTCCCGGTCAGAAAAAACGCCGAATACGGTCGGCCCGCTCCCGCTCATCAGCGCGTTGTCCGCGCCGTTTTCCTTTAAAATGTCCTTCATCCGCTCGATCACGGGATAGCTGCGGCACGTTACCGTTTCCAGCACATTTCCCATGCGTACCGTCACCCCGCCTAAATCGCCCCGGCGGATGCTCTCTGCCATCCCGTCAATATCAGGATGCGCTTCCAGCCGGTCGGCATGCAGATTTTCATAAACAAATTTGGTAGAAACGTCCAGATCGGGCTTTGCGATCACGAGCTCTGCCTGCGGCACGTCCGGCAGCGCCGTCAGGATCTCGCCGATGCCTTCCGAAAGCGCCGTCCCTCCCATCAGGCAATAGGGGATGTCCGCGCCCAGCTTCACGCCGAACGCCTGCTTTTGTTCCAGCGTAAGCCCCAGCCCGAACAGGGCGTCCACCGCATGGATCGTTGCCGCCGCATCCGCGCTTCCGCCCGCCATGCCTGCCGCGATCGGGATGCGCTTTGTCAGCTTCACAGAAATCCCTTCCGCAATCCCGTACTCCTCCTTCATGCGCTTTGCCGCCTTCCAGATCAGGTTGCTCTCGTCTGCCGGAAGCTCCTTCTGATCGACCGAGATCACGATCCTGTCCTCCGAAAGCCTCTGAAATTCCAGATCGTCGTGGATGCCCACGGTCTGCATGATCATTTTTACCTCATGATAGCCGTCCGGCCTGCGCCGAAGCACGTCCAGTCCAAGGTTGATCTTGGCATATGCCTTTATGTGTAAAGAGTCCATAAAATCTCTCCTCTGCAATCATCATTCAACCGCTGCGGTTAAATTGTTAATCTTGTATACACTGATTGTATTCAATTTTATACAATCCGGAGAGGTTTGTCAACCGGCGCAGGGACGCATTTATCGCCAACAATTCCGGCAGCGTCCGGCATTCTGTCCGGGACTTGTCTGAGCCCGGCATATGTGCCGGGCGAGTTTGACCGGACAGAATGCGCCGCGGACGCTGCCGCGCTGTTTGACCCAAATTCTCTGTGAGCGAGCCCGGAGGCGGGCGAAGCCCCCATGGCGGACGCAGACTGCCCGAAGCCGGACGAAGACCCGTGGCAGGCACTGCCTCAGGGCTTTACTTCCCGCCTGCCAGCGCCGCGATCCCGCACACCGCCCCATACAGCACTCCCGCGCAGGGCCAGACGATCCACGTCCGCCCCCAGTCCATTGTATAAAAGCTCCATCCCAGATACGCCGCCGTCACGCAGCACCAGTAAATCCCCGCCACGACATCATCCCGTTTTTTGTGCCGTTTTTCCTTCCGGCTGTATTCCCCTTCTTCCAGAAGCTTTTGAAACGATTGATAGACCAGTCCCGTTTTCACAAGCAGAAACGTCCCTGCCGCCACCAGACACAGGCACACGCAGACGCCTGCCATGGCTGCCGTCCAATCGTCCAGCGCGGCTCCCATGAAGATCGGCACGGCGCTCACGATGCACAGCGGGATGCCGACCGCCAGCATAATGGAATGCGTCGGCGCATATTCTGTTTTTTTCTTTTCTACCGCCCCTTTTACGCCGTAAGAAAGCTCGATCGGCTCTGCTTCCAGATATTCCCATGCTTCCAGCTTTTTTCCCCAGACCACAAACAGCGCCACCGCGCACGACACCATTAAAAGAAGGATGCTGACTCCCGCCGCCACAGCTGCGCTTTCAGAAAGCGCAAATCCTCCCGCCTCTGTCAGTCCCATCAGCAGTATCAGGACGACAGGGGACAGGATGCACAAAGAAACGCCTGCCGCAATGATCCCGGCTCCCTCGCGCACCGCTTCCATATAATGATTTGCCTCTTCCAGACATACCGTGCGTGCCCCCTGTCCGGCTTCTTCAGCCGCATCCTCCTCCGGCTCTGCCTTTCCCATGGAATCCCGGAGCAGATAATCCGTGCTCACCCCAAAAATCTCGCTTAGCTTAATAATCTTATCCAGATCAGGGATCGACGACGTGCTCTCCCATTTTGACACCGCCTGCCTCGATACGCCAAGCTGCGCCGCAAGCTCCTCCTGCGACCAGCCGTTTTTCTTTCTCAGATCGATGATCTTATCCGCCAATATCATATGCTCTGCCTCCCTCTTGATCCCCTGCACAAATGAGGGATCGTTTTTTTGCCCCCTTGCCTTGCGGGGTACTCATAGCTTATACAAAATCCCGGTTTCCTTCTACCATTCGGGGCTTTCAATCTGTCAACCGCAGGTTGCATGCGGCATTTCCCCCCAAAAAACAGCGCCTGAATGCGGCAAACGGCGGCAAATTACTCCACCGGGCATTCCAGCTGGCAGTCATACGGCTCTGCCTCCACATGTCCCTGATGGTACAGCTCCGCTTCCCTGCAGCCCATTTTTTTATAAAATGCCTGACTTTCCACAGCGGAATGCGCCGATATGTACAGCTTGCGCGCGCCCTGTTTTTTCGCCCAACCCTTCGCCGCCTCAAACAGCGTCCTGCCGATACCGCTCCCCCGCATCTCCTCCGAAACGTGGATGCTGGACAGGTCGATATACCTTTGTTCCCCGCCGAACAGCCCCGGCTCGACGGATACGAAGCCTTTCAGCTCCCCGTCCCGAAACGCGCCGTATACAAAACCGCCCGTTTTGACCGTATTTTTCAGGCAGCCGATCAAAACGGCGTAATCCTCCTCCGACCAGTCGTCGGTAAACGGATCGTCCCGTATTACCCATTCTCCCTTTTCGTGCCGCCAGCATTTTACAACCTCCTGACGCCGGATAAAATGCCCGAACAAGCTGCGGTTTATCTCTTCCAATTCAATATTTCTGAATGTGAGCATAGCTTTTTTCCTCCCACCGCGCCCTCGTCCGGCGCGCTTTGTCTTTTTCCATCATACCACCGCGCCTGCCGGACCCGCAAGTTTTCGGCGTACTTTAAAAAGTACAATTTTTTTCTGTATTTTATCTGGACTTCCTCCCGGATGCCATTATAATAGGAAGATGTGCTGTCACATTTTGTCAGCCAGAGGGGAGAGAATGTTATGGAAAAAATGTATCCAATGTTGTTTACAACATTAAAAAACTACTCAAAGCAGCAATTTTTCAAAGATCTGACCGCAGGCGTCGTCGTCGCGATCATCGCCCTGCCTTTATCCATCGCCCTTGCGCTTGCGTCGGGCGTCGGTCCGGAGCAGGGCATCTATACCGCCATCGTGGCGGGCTTTATCATTTCGCTGCTGGGCGGCAGCCAGGTGCAGATTGCAGGCCCTACCGCCGCTTTTGCAACCATCGTCGCCGGGATCGTTACCCGCAGCGGCATGGACGGGCTTGCGGCAGCCACCATACTCGCCGGAATCATCCTGATCATCATGGGGCTTTGCCGCTTCGGCGCGCTTTTAAAATTTATCCCGTTTACCATCACGACCGGCTTTACCTCCGGCATTGCCGTGACGATCGTGATCGGCCAGCTCAAAGACTTTTTCGGCGTTTCCTATCCGGACGGAATGCCCGCCATTGAAACGATGGAAAAGCTTCAGGCTTTCATCGCAGGCTTTTCTACCGTTAATATCGACGCCCTGATCGTCGGCTTTATCTGTCTTGCGATCCTGATCCTGATGCCCCGGATCTCCGAAAAGATCCCCGGCTCCCTCATCGCAGTCATCGCCGGGATCCTGATGGTAAAATTCCTTCCGCTCAGGGTCAACACGATCGGCGATCTTTACACGATCAGCAACAGCCTTCCGTCCTTCCATCTTCCGCAGATGAGCTTTGAAACGATCCGCCTTGCCCTGCCGGATGCGTTCACGATCGCGGTTTTGGCGGCGATCGAATCCCTGCTTTCCTGCGTCGTGGCAGACGGCATGATCAACGGCAGACACCGCTCCAATATGGAGCTGGCGGCTCAGGGCGCCGGAAACATCGCCTCCGCCCTGTTCGGCGGCATCCCCGCCACCGGAGCCATCGCCCGCACCGCCGCCAACGTCAAAAACGGCGGCAGGACGCCCGTTGCCGGTATGGTGCACGCGCTCGTGCTCGTCCTGATTCTGGTCGTGTTCATGCCTTATGCCGCCATGATCCCCATGCCCGCCATCGCCGCAATCCTCTTTATGGTCGCCTACAATATGTGCCAGTGGCGCACCTTTGCTGATCTGGTAAAAACGGCTCCCAAGAGCGATATTGCCGTGCTCGTCCTGACGTTTTTTCTGACGATCGTATTCGACCTTGTCGTAGCGATCGAAATCGGCATCCTCGTGGCGGTGCTCCTTTTCATGAAGCGCATGAGCGACGTCACGGAGGTGCGCAGCTGGAAATATGCCGCAGATGAAGAAGAGGCGGAGCAGGAAAAATTGAGGACGCTCCCGCCCTCCATCAATGTATATGAGATCAGCGGGCCTTTATTTTTCGGCGCGGCAGGCATCATCGGACAGATTGCCGTAAAAGACCATGCAAAATGCCTGATCCTGCGCATGAGAAGCGTCCCCGCGCTGGACAGCACCGCCTTAAACGCCATGACCGAGCTGTACGGCAGATGCGCGCAGAAAGGAATTACCATCATCCTTTCCCACGTCAACCAACAGCCTATGAAGGTAATGGAAAAAGCCGGATTTACCCGGAAGATCGGCGCAGAAAATATCTGCGAAAACATTGACGCCGCCATTAAACGGGCGGAAGCGCTTGTAAAATAATCATTTTTATAGGACGGACTTTTCTCCAAAAGAAAAACAGCGTTACAAGGCGGAAGCTTTTTCCTGCCCCATAACGCTGTTTTTTTATCTGACAGACCGTTTTCGGCGCTTTTACTGCTCCATCTGCCTCCCCAAAAATCCCGCCGCAGACTGGATCAGCTTGCGCTCCACCTCGCCCATTCCCGTTTTTTTATCGTTTTCCAGAAGGATCACCGCGCCGATCACATCGCCTTCGCAGATGATGGGGCACACGGCTTCCGCCTGGCATCCTTCCGCTCCCTCTGCTGCCGGTTCCACGAAGCCCTTCTCTCCCCGGCACGCCATAAGGATCTCGCGCCTTTCCAAAAGCTCCTCCATCTCCCTGCCCAGCGCCTTTCCCGCCAGACCTTTGCCTTTGCCCGCCGCCGCGATGATCTGGTCGCGGTCTGCAATCAGCGCCGTACAGCCCGATACCTGCGCCAGACTTTCGGCGTACTGCTTTGCAAAGGTGCTCATTTCCCCGATGGGCGAATATTTTTTTAAAATGATCTCGCCCTCCCGGTCGGTAAAAATTTCCAGCGGATCCGCCTCCCGGATGCGCAGCGTGCGCCGGATCTCCTTCGGGATCACGATCCTGCCGAGGTCATCTATTCTTCTCACAATTCCTGTTGCTTTCATACAAAAAATCCCTCCGTCTGCTATACTTTCCATTTCTGGAAACAGTATCTGTAAACGGTGGGATTTTATGCGTCGCTTTTCCCGGCTTCACACCCTGCGCACGATCTCATCTGAAAATTTCATCATGCAAAGCCCTTCTTCATACGCCCCGATCTTTCTCTCCGTTTCCTGCCCCGAAAGGTTTTGGGCGATCAGCTCCGGAAATCTCACGCCCGCGTGCCACGCATGGGGATAGCCTCCGCCGAACCGCGGATTGATCTCCGAAATATAATATCTGCCGTCCACTTTAAAAATATCCATGTCGATGGGGCCGGCAAGCTTTAAGGTCGAAACGGTGCGCCCGATCAGCTCAAACAGCGCCCCGTCTTTTACGGAAACCGACTTTTCCGTTTCTCCCGCGCGCATCCGCACCTTTTTTTTCACAAAAACAGACGTCATCTGACCGGAAAGCAGATCCACATACACGTCTGCGCCAAATTCCTCGCCGTCCGCATACTGCTGGATCAAAAGCTCCTCGCCGCTGTAACGGCACAAAACCTCCAAAAGCTCCCGGCAGTCCACACGGCTGATGCCAACGCTTCCGCAGCCCCGCACGGGCTTTATAAACACCGGGAAATCAATTTTTCCCTCTGCCCGCGCCCGGTCAAAGGCTTCTAAAGAATCACAGGTAAACATCGCCGGAATGCCGTTTTTTTCCAGATGCTTAAAAAAGCGGTATTTATCGCGGCACAGCGCCACGCTTTCCGCATCCGAAACGATCGCCCGGATCCCCTGCGCTTCAAACCGCTCCCGGTTCTGCGCCAGAAGATCCAGCTCGTCCTCAAACAGCGGCAGCAGCGCGTCGATCTTTTCTTTGCGGCAGATCCGCCCGATCTCGTCTAAATAGCCTGCCTCCCGCATGGACGGCACGATATAAAACGCGTCCGCCTCATACAGCGCCGGCGCCCACGGGCTGCAGTCCGTCACGACCACGCGCCCGCCCCTTGCATGGAACGTCTCCTTAAAAAAGCGCACCAGCTTATTCCGCGTCCCGCAGCTCAAAATCAGGATATTCATGTGTCCTCTTCCTCCCCGAACAGCATGCTGTTCTGCACGTACTGCTCCGGCGTCCATCTGCGCCGCACAAGCTTAAGCTTTCCGTCCCGGCGCACATACACATCCGGAAAATACTGGATAAACAGCGGATTCAGGCTCATCGTATAGCCGCCCACATTTTCATAGATGATCCGGTCGCCCTCTTTTAACTCTACGCCGTCCTCATATTCAAAAATGCGGTCCACCTCCATGCACGAAAAGCCCGATACGCACTGGTGCGCCAGCCTTCTGCGCTCCTCATTCCCGGAAAGCTCCAGATGGAACAGGTGGCTTTTTTTGATCATCGTCGGATCGATGTTGAAGCGGCTTCCGTCCGTGATCAGATACCGCTCCGAGCCGATGTCGCGCACATCCACCACGCCCGTCACAAAGGTCGTCGAGCTGGAAAGCAGGGAAATGCCCGGTTCCACGATCAGGCATGTCTTTTCCGGCGAAAATTCCGTCCGCAAAATCCTTGCCGTCGCCGGGAAATAATCGGGATATTCCGGCCTGCCCTTTAAGCCGCCGCAGTAGCCGCCCCCCAGATCCACATAGGACAGCTCGAACCCAAATTCCCGTTTTAAGCGGCACGCCATTTCCGCAATCGACTCAAAGATCTTTACGCTGCGGGATTTGCTGCTGGAATGCAGATGCAGCCCTGCGATGTCTGCATTCCCGATGCTGCGCACGCGCTCTACCACCTGTGCAAACACGCCGTTTTCATAGCCAAAGCCGAAGCGTCCGCCCGCCTCGCCCATCGTCGTCTCGCCGGGGCAGAGCTTTTCCAGATCAAAATTCACGCGGATCCCGACCTTAAAACGCCTGTCCGGATGCTTTGCCGCAAGCTCCTCAAGCCAGTCTAACTCCCGCCGTCCGTCCATATTTAAAATACCGCCCGCAAGCAGTACCTTTTCAAAAGAATCCCGCTTTTTGACCGGGCCGTTGTACACGATCTGCGAATCTTCAAAGCCCAGCTTTCCGGCAAGGGCGTATTCGTCGTCCGAAACGACCTCCGCCATCACGCCTTTTTTCTTTAAAAATGTGACGAGCCACGGCAGGGAATTGGTCTTAAACGAATATCCGACCCGGAAATTGCCCCAGCTTTCCGAAAGGGAATCTGTCAGCATCTGAAAATACCGGGACAGCTCTGCCTCGTCGATCACAAAATAGGGAGTCTGATACGCCCGTTCATCCATGTCTGTTATCCTCACTTCGCATAATAGGAGGCGATCTTTTCCACAGCGCAGATCACATCCTCCACATCCTGATCGGTCATGCCGTAATGCAGCGGCAGCGTCAGGATCTCCTCATACAGCGCCTCTGCCTTCGGGCAGATTCCCTTTTTGTATCCCAGCTTCTGATAATAGGGGAAATAGTAAACCGGGATATAATGCACGTTGCACACGATATTTTCCGCGCCCATCGCGTCAAAAAATTCCCGCCTGTTAATGGAAAGCTTCTCCGTATTCAGCCGCAGCACATATAAATGCCGGGTCGTGTCGGATTCCGGGATCTCCTCCTGCACCGTTACCTGCCCCAGCCCGGAAAAGGCTTCATTATAACGGGCAACGATCTGCTTTCTTCTTTCCGAAAAAGCCTCCAGCTTGTCCAGCTGGCTCAGCAAAAGCCCCGCCTGGATGTCCGTCATCCGATAATTATACCCAAGGTCTACCTGCTCATAATACCAGGGGCCTTCCGGCTCCCTGCTCATCTGCGCTGCGTCCCTCGTGATGCCGTGCGCTTTGTATAAAACAAGCCTGCGGTACAGCTCCGGGTCGTTTGTCATGATCGCGCCGCCCTCGCCTGCAGTCACGGTTTTTACCGGATGGAAGCTGAACGTCGTCATATCCGCAATCGAGCCTGTCGGCTGTCCCTTATATTTCGTGCCGATGGAGTGCGCGCCGTCCGTGATCAGCACGAGGTTGTGCTCCCGGCAGATCTCCTTTAATTCGTCAAGCTTTGTAGACTGTCCCGTAAAATCCACCGCTACCACCGCTTTTGTGCGCTCCGTCACATGGGCGCGCACGCTTTCCGGGTCGATATTCCAAGTTTTTTCATCAATGTCCGCAAACACGGGCTTCGCCCCGCAGTAGAGCGCGCAGTTTGCCGACGCCGCAAAGGTGATCGGCGTTGTGATTACCTCGTCGCCTTCCCCGACGCCCGCCGCCATGCACGCCACATGCAGCGCCGCCGTGCCGTTGCTGACCGCCACCGCATATTTTGCGCCCGTTATCTGACACAGCCGCGCTTCCAGCTCGTCGATTTTGGGGCCGCACGTCAGATAATCGCTTTTTAAAACATCCAGCACCGCCTGATAATCCGCCTCGTCCAGATATTGATGTCCGTAATAAATTTTTGTATCGCGCACGGGCTTTCCTCCCGCTATCGCCGGTTTTTCCATGTCCATATCCTCCATTCCTGTTATTTTTGCATTATGCGCCCCGGACAAGCTCCAGACGGTTTACCGCCGAAAACATCGCCCGCACCGACGCCCGCGTAATATTCGAGCTCACGCCCGCGCCGTAGGTCACCCTGCCGCTCTCCGCATCCATCACATGGATATATGCCGCCGCTTCCGCATTGGAACCGTTCTGCAGCGCATGCTCCTCATAATCGAGGACGCGGATATTGATATGAAACTGCTCGCGCAGCCCGCGTTTTACCGCGTCGATCGGGCCGTTTCCGACCGCCGCAAATTCTCCCGGCGTCCCCGCCATCGCATACGCCACGGTTACCTTCGTGTCAAATTCCCCTGTTGTATCCTCTCCCAGATCCTCCACCTTAAGACGCAGAAAATGCAGCGGGCGTTTCTGATCCAGATATTCCCTCCGGAAATGTTCCATGATCTCCTGCGGTGCGACCTCTCCCTGCTTTTCCGAAAGCTTCTGGATCACGTCCGCAAACTCCCGGTGCATCGCCTTCGGCAGCTTAAAGCCAAAATACGTCTCCATAATAAACGCCACGCCGCCCTTGCCGGACTGGGAATTGATCCGCACGATCGGCTCGTACTCCCGCCCGATGTCCGCCGGGTCGATCGGCAGATAGGGAACCTGCCACACCTTACTTTTGCGCTCCTTCATCGCATGGAGCCCTTTGTTGATCGCGTCCTGATGGGAGCCTGAAAAGGCGGTAAAAACCAGCTTTCCCGCATAGGGGTGTCTGGGATGCACAGGCATTTTGCAGCATTTTTCATACATGCTGATGATGTCATTGATATGCCCCAGCTCCAACTCTGGGTCGATCCCCTGTGAAAACATATTGTAGGCAATATTCAAAAGATCCACGTTTCCCGTGCGCTCGCCGTTTCCAAACAGCGTGCCCTCCACGCGCTCCGCCCCTGCCAAAAGGGCAAGCTCCGCGCTTCCGACCCCGGTTCCCCTGTCGTTGTGCGGATGGATGCTTAAGATAATGCTCTCCCGATCCTCAAAATGCCTGTTCATCCATTCGATCTGATCCGCATATACGTTGGGCGTGCTGCACTCCACCGTAGACGGCAGGTTTAAGATCACCGGATCCTCCTTTGACGCGCCCCACGTCCTCTGCACCGCCGTGCAGATCTCCAGCGCCTCAAACGTCCGCTCGATCTGTTCCTCCCGGCACTGGCTCAGCACCTGCACGTATACGCCGTCGGGGATCAGCTCCTCCCGGATCAGGCGGCGCAGAAAATCAAATTCTATCTGGCTCGCCGCAGGAAAGCCCACTTCGATTTCCCGAAATCCCAGCTTTACCAGATACTGAAACATTTCCAGCTTTTCTTCCACCGTCATCGGATCGGTCAGCGCCTGATTCCCGTCGCGCAGATCCACGCTGCACCAGACCGGCGCCTTTTTGATCTGCTTTCCGGGCCATTCCCGTTCCGGATAATCCACAACGGGGCTGCCGCGGTATTTCCGATAATTCATCATGCTTCCAAACCTTTCCCGTCGAATCTTTCCTATCGAATAAAAAAGGGCGTGCGCCCTGCGCACACCCTTCGCGGTCACTTTTTTATCCGCCGGACTTACTCTCCAAGCCCGCTCTCGATTGCCTTCACAAGCGAATCCAGAGCTTCCTGCTCATCCGGCCCGTCACATACCAGCTCGATCTCGTCTCCGCATTTCACACATGCCCCGAGCACGCTCAGCACGCTCTTCGCATTCGCGGTATTCTCACGGAATGTGAATGTGATCAGCGACTTGTACTGCATCGCTTCCTTACATAAAATCCCTGCGGGCCTTAAATGAAGCCCTGTAGGGTTCTTGATAACTACCTTCTGGCGTACCATCTCTATGCTCCCCTTTCCTCCCGACACGGGGTTTTTGCAGCGGACGGTTTTAAAATCCCACTGCATTTTATATCCTTATCATATCATTGTGCCAAAAATATGGCAAGTGTTTGTCTGCTTACAGCATGAGCTGCTGGATCAGATCCGCAATGCGCTGCGCCTCCGCATCGATCTTTTCCTTGTCCTTTCCCTCGATCATGACGCGCACCTTCGGCTCCGTGCCCGACGGACGGATCAGCACCCGTCCCTCGCCCGCAAACTCCCGTTCCAGCTCCCGGATCGCCTCAGCGATCTCCGGATATTCCATGAAATGTTCTTTTCTGTGGTTCGGGACTTTGACATTTACGAGCGCCTGCGGCATCACCGTCATCACTTTGGACAGCTCAGACAGCGGCTTGCCGGTCACGACCATTACCTCCAGCAGATGCAGCGCGGACAAAAGCCCGTCCCCGGTCGTATTTTCATCCAGAAAAATAATATGGCCCGATTGCTCCCCGCCAAGATTTGCGCCGATCTCCCGCATCCGTTCCAGCACATAACGGTCGCCCACCTTCGTCTTTTCGACGTGGATCTTTTCCCGGTCGCCGAACAAAAACAGCCCCAGATTGCTCATCACCGTGACAACCAGCGTATTCTGCTTCAGCTTTCCCATGTTGCGCAGGTGCGCGCCCACGATCGCCATGATCTGATCGCCGTCCACCACATTGCCAAGCTCATCCACCGCCAGAAGCCGGTCCGCGTCCCCGTCGAACGCCAGGCCTACGTTTGCCTTCTCAAAAACGACCCGCGCCTGCAACTCCTCCATATGGGTAGAACCGCAGTTTGCGTTGATGTTCGTGCCGTCCGGCATATTGTGGATGGGAACCACATGCGCGCCCAGCTGCCGGAGCGCCTCCACGGAGGTGTAGTTGGACGCGCCCTCCGCGCAGTCCACCACGATCTTTAAGCTGCTTAAATCCACGGGCACGGCGCGCACCGCATGGTTGATGTACTCTTCCCGCGCATCCCTGCGGTATTTGATCCTTCCTACGCCCGACCCGCTCGGAAATTCAACGCCCTGCATCCCATTCCGGATCAACGCCTCGATCTCGTCCTCGAGGGCGTCCGGAAGCTTGTAGCCGTTTCCGTCAAAAAACTTGATCCCGTTAAATTCCATCGGGTTGTGGGAAGCGGAGATCACAACGCCCGCCTCCACCTTATACTTTTTTGTGAGGTATGCGATGGCAGGGGTCGGGATCACGCCCACATAGACCGCGTTCGCTCCCACGCTGCAAATACCCGCCATGAGCGCGTTTGCCAGCATATCTCCCGAAATGCGGGTGTCACAGCCTACCATGATCGTCGGCTTGTGCTTATTCTCCCTTGTCAGCACGAAAGCGCCCGCCTGCCCCAGCTGCATTGCCAGAAGCGGCGTCAGCTCTTCATTTGCCACTCCCCTGACTCCGTCGGTTCCAAACATTCTTGCCATCTCCTGATCCCTCCTGTGGTTTTCTGTCCTCTGCCGGTCACTGTGCGTGCGGCGCATTCTCTCCCTGCTGCTGATCCTGCCCCGTCTGCTGCGTGGATGCTTCCTTCTGTCCGGACGGCTGTCCTGCTGCCTCTGCATCCGCCGAAGCCGCTGCGATGTGGGTCAGCCGCACCTTCATCCTTACTGTATCCGACTGCTGCACCGTTCCCGGCAAAATGAATTTTACCGTTACCTCATGTTCCCCGGCGGTCAGATTCCCGTCTGCATCCGCCAGCTCCGACAAATCTGCATGGGGTGTGACGGAAACTGCATCCACCGTATTCAGGTTCTCCTGAAGCCCCCGGATCACCAGCTGCAGCTTCTGGCCTTCCGCCGCTTCTGCAGCCCAGCCCTCCGGCACGTTCAAAAGCTGGACGCCCGCCGCTTCTACCGGTATGGTTTTTCTTTTAATGGCTGCGATTTCCGCCGTCAGTGTTACCGTCCCGTCAAAGCTGCCGTCCGCCAAGGATACGCCCGCAGGCAGATAATCCCGGATGTCTATCGTTTTTGTAACCGTTTCTGCCGCCCCGGTCACATCCAGCTCTGTTTCCGGGATCTCGATGTCGTTTAATTTTTCAAGGACAGCGTTCCTTCCCGCTACCGTGATCACGCCCGGATCCGCCGTCACATTTCCCGTCAGCGAATAGCCGTCGCTGGGCGTCCCGGTGCTGCCTGCCTTTATGGCAACCTTCTTCGTTTCCAGAACGGGAACGGTCACCTTCACGCTCTCGATGCTCTTTCTGATGTCGGAGCTTGTCACCTCGTTTCCTTCTGCATCCAGAAGCCGGATCGTCGCCTCGATTTCCACATTCGACGTCACATTATCCAGCGAAACCTCTACCGCAGCCCGCTCCACCAGATCCACCGAGGATTCCGGGCCGGTAATACTCATCGTGTTCGTCTCCGTGTCCACCTTTCCGGTCACATAGCCCTCCGGCAGCTTCCCGGTCTTTTCCACCTCGATCGCAAGCTGTCTCGTCTTTTTGTTCTCTACCTGAAGCTCCACATACTCCTTATCCGTCCGCAGCCGTTCCACATCCAGATTGCTGTTTAACGACGCCACGATCGGAACCTGATTATCCTCCGTGATCTGGGACAGATCCGCCTTTGCGGAAACGCTCTGGCTGTCGATCTCTGAAAGCACCGACTTGGGCGCGCGCACGATCACCCTCACCGTGTCCGTATTGTTCAAAACCTTATATGTCTTATCCTGTGAAACAAGCGTGCCGGTATTGACAAGCTGCACCGGGACATTGTTGATATATTTGTCGCTGACCGGATCGTTGATGTCTACCGCAACCATCCAGAGCACAACCGAAAACAGCAGCGCCATAACCTTTAAGCCCAGATTGTGCATCAGCCTATCTTTCATTTTTTTCATTGCGGAACCACCCCTTCCAGCGCTTATGCTCCTTATCCTCCGTCGTCTTGTTCTGGATGGATTTCAGCTTTTCTTCCAGCTCCTGCGGACTTAAGCCCCTGCTTAAGCTTCCCTTGTAAGCCACGCTGATCTTGCCGTTTTCTTCCGAAACGATAACCGTCATGGAATCCGAAACCTCCGAAATCCCGACTCCGGCGCGGTGCCGCGTCCCCAGATCCTTGCTCAGCCGCATATTGTCCGACAGCGGCAGATAACAGGTCGCGTAGGTCACGCGGTCCCCCTTGACGACGATCGCACCGTCATGGAGGGGCGTATTTTTTTCAAAAATGTTGATCAGCAGCTGGCTCGTCACGATGCCGTCCACTTCGATCCCCGTCCGCTCATATTCCGAAAGCGGATCTTTCTGTCCGACCACGATCAGCGCTCCCGTCTTGACCTTGGACATCTCCGTACAGCCCTTGACGATCTCGCGGATCGTGCGGTCCGAAAACAGTCCCTCTTCGTCCGTCTTTGAAGTATCAAACGGAAGCACCGACCGCAGAATATCCTTCTGCCCCAGCTGTTCCAGCGCCTTTCTCAGCTCCGGCTGCAGGACGATGATGAGGGCGATCGCCGCAAACTGGAACACCGTCTTGGCGATCCAGAGGATCGTATCCATATTCAGTATCCTTGCGATTACCAGAAAAACGAGGATCACGAACACGCCCTTTAAAAGCAGCCATGCCCTCGTGTTCCTAATAAAGATCATCACATAATAGACCATCAGGGAAATGAGGATGATCTCCACAATATCCATCGGTCCGATAAATTGTACCTGCGTCAGATACCTGTCCGCAAACTCTTTGATCTGTTCCATCTTTTCCTACTCCGCCGCATCCGATGCTGCAGCCATACCGCCTGCAGCCTGCTATTTTCTGTTCTTCCCTTTGTTGTGGCTGTGCCGCACATTCTGGTTTGCGCGCTGCGTCGTGATCCGCTTTACCCGCTTCTCGGGAGCCGCCACAGTCATCTTGGGAACCGCTTTCACATAATAATAATACTCGTCGTCTTCAAACTGTACCTTTTCCGTCCTCGCATAGTCCAGATTAAAGTGGAAAAACTGGATCACAAGCGCGATCACGGCTCCCGCTGCGCTTCCCAGGATCACCGCCGCGATTGAAAAATTCGCATCATACATCAGATCCCCCACAAGCAGGATCACGATGTCTGCCAGCGCTCCCACGAGCACCGCGACCGCCCGTGCATAGCTGATGCTCATGCGCCGGATCCCATACACCAAAAGCGCCGTCGCCGCAAACGCCACCGCCACGATCAGCATTTCCTTGTTGCCGATCACGCCTGTTCCCACATCGTTAAACCGCTGCAGCATGGAATCGCTCCCGCCGCCGCTGCCAAACGCCCCCGCGTTTCCGGAAATATACGCCAGGACATAATAGATGATCACGCCGCCCGCTACGGCTGCCGCCGACACCGGCGTTCCAAACAGCCCTGCCGCAATCGGCATCACATACGGGATCTTCCAGACAAACAGCAGGGGCGTCAGCAGAAAGAACAGATGGTTTCCCGCCGAAAAGCGCAGGTAGAGCGCGCCCACCGCTAAAAAAGCCAGAAGCAGCACGACCACGCACTCTATGGACAGCGCATAGGTGTGCATCAGCAAAAACGCCGCACACAGAAACACCGTCATCCCCAGCGGCAAAAACGAGCACAGAAGCGCCGCCACCAGCACGATCACCAGATTGTCAATCTTCTCCATGTACCCCATCCGGCTGTTGATCGTCATAAACAGCACCGCGCCCAAAATAAATTTCAGCACCGGCACGATATATTCCTCGTATTTCGCGTAATAATTTTTTATGTATTCCCTGATCACAAGCAGTTCTGTCATCCTTTAACCCCTCTCCGTATCGTCGGCGCCCTCTTCCAGACAGTCCAGATACTCTATATACAGATTCAGGCGCTTTTTCGCCTTTGCATAGCGCACCGCGTACACTGCATAGGTCACGGCAAGATAGACGCCCGCCACTGCTGCGTACAAAAGCAGGATATGCCGCGCAGTCCCCGCCAGATCCATGGAATAGATATTTTCCATGAACTCCGTAAAATGAAATACCACATACGCCCCGAGCCCTGCCAGAAAAACGGCTGTGACTGTCACAAGGGAAATGATCATCTGCATCCCGATATAGTCGCTTCTGAAATAGGACGCTGCCGCCTTGTCTTTTTTCCCTGTTTTTGCTTCATAGGACGCCATTTTCGTCATCCTGAGGACCTTTTCCTGATTTATCATCTGACCTCCTGTCCGTCGCCGACAGACAGCGCGGCGAAGTAAACCCGCTCTGTCCCGCACCCTCTGCACTCCCGCGTCATCTCATCTATCGTGCTCCCGGTCGTGTATATATCGTCTATGATTACAATCGTCTTTAATTTTACATCATCCCGCACTATTTTAAAAGCTTTTTTCAAATTATTTTGGCGCTGCCGCCCGTCCAGAAGCTTCAGCGCAGCGGTGTTTTTCTCCCGGATGATCCAGTCGTCCACAACGGGGATCTTCAGCAGCCTCCCCATCCGCTCCGCCAGCAGCTGCGCCTGATTATAGCCCCTTTTTGCAAGCCGCTTAGGGTGCAGCGGCACGGGAACAAGGGCGTCTGGCTTCCATAAAAAGATCTGCCTTCCCAGCCGCCGCGCCATATCCCAGCCGAGAAAATCTGCATACTCCTGCCTGCCGCCGTATTTAAACCGGTAGACGCAGCCCCGGATGCTCTCATAACGGTACAGGCAGATCCCCCTTTTATATTCGTGCTTTTTATGGGCGCAGTCAAAACAGTATTCCTGCCCTGCATCGTAAAGCTGCTTGCCGCACCGCAGGCAGACGGGCTCCGACACATACGAAAGCTTTCCTGCGCATCCTGCGCAGATCAGCGCGCCCGCCGGCTTTACCGGCCTGTCGCAGACCGGGCATCTTCTTGGAAAGATCAAATCCTTTAAACTGAGCAAGCCTCTCCTTTCATCTCCCTGATCCGGACGTCCAGACTGGTGTAGCGCTTCGTTTCGCTCTCATTTTCGATCATCTCCTCCACCACCTCCCGGCTGCCCAGAATCGTCACGCAGTCCTTTGCCCGGGTCACGCCCGTATAAAGAAGGTTCCGGTTAAACAGCATCCGCGGCCCGCCCAGAAGCGGCATGATGACCGCCGGATATTCGCTTCCCTGAGATTTGTGGATCGTGATGGCATACGCCAGTTCCACCTCCTCCATCTGGGAAAAGCTGTAGGTCACGCGGCGCTGTTCCTCAAATTCCACGAGCACCGTCTGCGCATATTCGTTGATTTCCTTTATCACTCCCATGTCGCCGTTAAAAATACCGACTCCCTTATCAATCGGGATCCCGTAGCGGCTTACGATCTCCCATTCCAGCTGATAATTGTTTTTTGTCTGCATGACCTTGTCCCCCTCCCGAAACAGCGTATCCCCGAGATGGGCTTCTTTTTTGGAGGCGTCCGGCGCATTCAGGCAGCTTTGCAGCACGCCGTTTAACGTCTCCACGCCAAGGCTTCCCTTACGCATCGGCGTCAGCACCTGAATGTCGTAGGGGCGCGCCTTTACATAGGGCGGCAGCATCTGGGAGATCAGCTGCACCATATGCTTATACATGACCGGGACGCTGCTTCTTTCCAGAAAAAAGAAATCCCGGCTCTTATTTCCCAGCGCGATCTGTTCGCCCCGGTTGATCCGGTGGGCGTTTACCACGATGTCGCTCTCCTGCGCCTGCCGGAAGATCTTCTGAAGCCTTACCACCGGAAAGACTTCGCTTTTGATCAGATCGGAAAGCACCTGTCCCGGACCGACGCTCGGAAGCTGGTTCACATCGCCCACAAGGATCAGCCGCGTTCCCGGGCTTACCGCCTTGAGCAAGGAATTAAACAGATGGATGTCCACCATCGACATCTCATCCACGATGATCACGTCTGCCTCCAGCGGATTTTCCTCATTGCGCTCAAAGCTGGCGCGCCGCCCTTCCTCCGGCACCGCCCCGGAAAGCTCCAGCATCCGGTGGATCGTCCGCGCTTCATATCCCGTCGCCTCCGTCATGCGCTTTGCCGCGCGCCCCGTAGGCGCTGCCAGAAACAGATCCAGCCCCTCCGACTCAAAATACCGGATGATCGTATTGATCGTCGTCGTTTTTCCCGTTCCCGGGCCGCCGGTCAGGATGAGGATGCTGTTTTTGACGCTCTCCAATACCGCCTGCTTCTGCAGTCCGTCCAGCATCAGCCCCTCCTGCTCCTGAATCTTTTCGATCCTGCGGTAGATCTGATCCTCCTGTCCCGGCAAAAGCTCCCCGTCCGGAACCATACTCTGATTCAGCTCTGAAAGCATCCGGGCGCAGGACAACTCCGCGTAATAATAGGAGGAGGCATAGCAGAGCGTATCGTCCCCGCTTTTTTTGATGACCAGCTTTTTGTCCATGGAAAGATTGGGGAGCTGATCCTCCACCGCTTCCTCCGGCAGCCCCAAAAGAGCCGCCGCCCGGCGCACCAGAAGGCTTCCCGGAAGATATACGTGCCCCTCTCCCGACGCCTGCAGAAGCGTATACAAAATGCCGCTCCTGATGCGGAAATCCGAATCCGTATGGATGCCGATGCGCGCCGCCAGCTCGTCTGCCTTGCGGAAGCCTACCCCGTCGATGTCGTCTGCCAGCTGATACGGATTTTCCTCCAATACGCTGTAAAGCCTGCTGCCGTAGGTTTCATAGATCCGCACCGCCAGCGTGTTGGAAATCCCGTATTTCTGCAGATAGATCATCGCCTCGCGCATATCGTGCTTCTGCTCCATCTGCGCCGCGATGTCCATCGCCTTGCGTTCGCTGATGCCCTTGATCTCTGCCAGCCGCTCCGGCTCCTCTTCGATAATGCGGAACGTATCCGCCCCGAAGCGCTTTACGATGCGCGCCGCCAAAGACGCCCCGACGCCCTTTACCGCGCCCGAGCCAAGATACCGCTCCATCCCCGCCGCGTCCTCCGGGGAAACGATGCGGAAGCCCGAAACCTTAAACTGGCTTCCGTACACCGCATGCTCCGTATATTCCCCGTCCAGCTCCAAAAGCTCGCCCTCGTCCAGCGACTGAAACGTACCGACGCACGTTACCTCTTCCCCGGCGTTTAATACAAATACCGTATATCCGTTTCCTGCATTCCTGTAAATGATATGGGAAACAAATCCTTTTATCTGCTCCAAAATATCCCTCGCATTCTTCCCGACAGCCCGCCGCCGCAGGCACAGCCCGTCAAAAAATCCATGAATAAAAAAGGGAAGGCGCAGTCTGCCGGATATGCCGGGCGCAATGCCGTATTTTGCCAAAAGCCAGGCTCTTTGCAAAATATGGCAGGCGCGCGCTGGCCCTCCGGCTGTGCAGCCTTCCGCATCCAATCGCTTTTATGAACTCCTGTCCGTCCGGAATTTTGTCCATCCGAAATTCTTAATCGCGGTAGCCGCCCAGAAACTCCACATATTTTCCGGTTCCGACTGCAACCGCTGTCATCGGATCCTCCGCCGTCATCGTATTGATGCCGGTATGCTCCACGATCAGCTCCTCAAGACCGCGCAGCAGGCTTCCGCCGCCGGTCAGCACGATTCCCCTGTCTGCAATATCCGCAGCCAGCTCCGGCGGGGTTTTCTCCAGAACGCCGTGAATCGCCTCTACGATCTGCATTGTGGACTCCTTGAGCGCCTCTTCCGTCTCTTCGGAAGAAACGGTGATCGTCTTGGGCAGACCTGTCACAAGGTTGCGTCCGCGTACATCCATGTAATCCGGCTCCGGACGCTTGTACGCCGAACCGATCTTGATCTTGATGTCCTCGGCGGTGCGCTCGCCGATCAGCAGGTTATGCTTCTTTCTCATATAACGCACGATCGCCTCGTCGAAATCGTCTCCCGCGATCTTAATGGAAGCGCTCACAACCGTGCCGCCAAGGGAAATGACCGCAATATCCGACGTACCGCCGCCGATGTCAACGATCATATTGCCGCAGGGTCTGGAAATATCGATGCCTGCCCCGATTGCCGCCGCGATCGGCTCCTCGATGATCGAAACCTCGCGTGCGCCTGCCTGATAGGTAGCGTCCTCTACCGCCTTCTTCTCTACCTCCGTCACGCCGCTGGGCACGCACACCGCGATGCGGGGACGGCGGAACGTCTTTCTGCCAAGCGCCTTCTGGATAAAGTATTTCATCATCTTCTCGGTCACGGTATAATCGGAAATAACACCCTGGCGCAGCGGGCGCACCGCCACGATATTGCCCGGGGTACGTCCAAGCATCAGACGCGCGTCCTCGCCGATCGCCTTGATCTTGTTGGTGTCCCTGTCAAACGCTACTACGGAAGGCTCCTTTAATACGACGCCCTTGCCCCTGATGTACACCAGAATACTGGCTGTTCCCAAATCAATACCGATGTCTGTATACTGCATGCTCAATCTCCTTTTCATCCCTGTCAAAACGCATCCGCGTTTCAATCATTCCCACTTCTGCTCTATGTTAATCATATTCATGTGCGCGGGGCGCACACTTTTATTCATGACGCTAAAAACCGCGGGCTTTCCGTTATAATTCGTACCGCCCGATAGTCCGCGTCCATTATAGCGTAAAAAACAGGGCTTGAAAAGGGGATTCAGAAAATTTTAACATTTACCGTAGCAGTCCAGTCCGCCGGTGCAGCCTGCCTTGATCTCTTCATTTAATCCTTCCATTCTGCTGTCCAGCGCCGAAACCATGCGCGCGCATTCGATCAGCTCCTGCTTCACATGCTCCGGCGCGTTGCCCTCGAACTTATAATTGATCTTATGCTCCAGGCTTGCCCAGAAATCCATCGCTACTGTCCTAATCTGGATCTCCACCTTCACATCCATCGTCCGGTCTGACAAAAAGACCGGCACGGTCACGAGCATATGATAGCTTTTGTAGCCGCTCGCCTTTGGTTTGCGGATATAATCCTTTACCGCCACCACATGGATGTCGTTCTGGAGGCGGATCATCTCCGCGATCTGGTAAATGTCAGACGAAAAGGAACAGATCACGCGGATCCCCGCAATATCGTTTACATATTTTACCATATTCTCAATCGTGGACTCATAGCCGTAGCGCCGCAGCTTCTTGACGATGCTTTCCGGCGTCTTGATCCTTGATTTGATATGCTCAATCGGATTATATTGATGTACATGCTGGAATTCGTCGTTTAAAATCTCCAGCTTCGTATTGATCTGCTTCAAAGCCGCGTTGTATACGAGCATTACTTCCTGCCAGTTCGTGATCTGGCTTTCCGCATCCAACATAAATTCCATAGATTCTGCCTCTCTCCCTTTCATACCCTCTGCCTCTCCGGATACTTTTTTATTATAACATAGAAAAAGGACGATTGGCGGATTTCACAAAACTTTAAGGAAATCCCGCCGGTGTGAACCGTAAGGAAATCCGCCCCTTTTTTACCACAAAAATATGTATATGCACAACCTCTGGAATTTATGATATACTTTCGGAAAAGACGCCCGGGCACACAGAGCGCTTCCCCGGCGGAAAGGAGAAACAGCATGTTCCGTTTATGGGCAAAAATTTTCAAAGATAACCGGATGCTTGCGGATACCGTGGTCTGCAGCGATAAAGACGATACGAGGACGCACAAGATCTTCGCCGCCATCGAGGACGTCTGCGCGCAGTTTGACCTTGGGCAGCCCGTGTGGCTTGACAGCAACATCCATGAATTTAAACGCCATTCCAAAACCCGCTTCCGGCAGGATTCTTTTATCGAGCAGATCGATTTTGACTTTCTTGAAATCCACGTTATCGAAGAGGACTGATCCTCCTTCCCTGCACCTGTGCGTCCGGGCAGCCGCTGTGCCCGGCATGCAGGCGCGTCAAAACATCTTTTCTGTTTTCTGTTATTTTTTCATCCTCAATGTATTGACTTTTTGTATCTTTTTATGTAGTATTCTCATATGCTATATGTAGTTTTAAAAACTACTTGTTGAAAGAAGGTATATGTTATGACTTTGAAGATCCGTGAACCCGGCAGTGCGATCACCCATTTTATCGCCATGCTTCTGGCGCTTTTTTCCGCCGCCCCCCTGCTTGTCCGTACCTCTCTCCGGTCCGGCTCCACAAGCCTTGCCGCCATGTCGGTCTTTATCTGCAGCATGATCCTGCTGTACGGGGCGAGCACGCTTTATCACTCGGTCAACGCTTCCGGGAAGATTATCCGTATCTTTAAAAAGCTCGACCATATGATGATCTTTATCCTGATCGCCGGAACCTATACCCCCGTCTGTCTCATTACCCTCAAAGGTCCCGTCGGATTTCTTCTTCTGGCGGCAGTATGGGGCATCGCCCTGACCGGTATCATCATCAAGGCCTGCTGGATCAGCTGTCCGAAATGGTTCTCTTCCGCGCTTTATATCTCGATGGGCTGGATCTGCCTGTCCGTGTTCGGGACACTCTGGAAGCTTTTGCCGCACGCCGCCTTTTTCTGGCTTTTGGCGGGCGGGATCATTTATACTGCCGGCGGGATCATCTATGCGCTCAAGCTTCCCATTTTCAACGCGCGCCACAAATTCTTCGGCTCCCACGAGATCTTCCACCTGTTTGTCATGGCGGGAAGCCTCTGTCACTTTATCTTTATGTTTGTCTATCTTGCGTGACTGCCGCCGCTGCGATCCGTCCCGCCTGCGCCAGCTCCCGGGACACGCAGTAGAGCATCAGAAACGTCATATACTGCCGCTCCGTCCGCTTTTCCCCCATCATATCCACAAGGCGGCTGATTTCCTGACAGGACAGGCACGCCGTCTCGCACGCGCCTGCGGGCAGCCCCGCCAGCTCCATCACTTCATACAGGCTTTCCAGCCACTCGCTCGAAAACCGCTTTTTCTCATGGATATAGGCGGGACGCTGCGGATTGCGGAACCTCCCCAGCAGCCAGCTTAGCTTCTCGTCATCGGGATAAAACGGTTCCCTGATGCACTCCGGCAGTGCAGGGCTTTCCTGCAGGCACTCCCCGACAAATTCCCGCAGCTTCAAAATGCTGTCCCATATCCTGTCTAACTCCTCAAACTCCTTCTTCTGCAGCCCCGCCATGAAAAGCAGCACCCCCGACATACCGCTGTCCATCCGCTTTGAGTCCCTCCACGGTTCCTTCATCCCATCCCATTCCCGCACCGTCAGCCGGGCGCATCTTCTCATCCGCTTCCACAAAAGTCCCCAGCTTCCCTGTAAAAAATGGCACGCCGTCTCCTTATCCCCCTGCGTCCTGCCCTCCTCCAGCCCTGCGATGATGCCCGCCGCAAGCAGCGCGAAATACCGCTCCTTCCAGCCAAACCTCTCTAAAAACGCAGGATAAGCCCTCATCCACTGCACGCCCTTCTGATACCATTTGCTTTTTTGCTCCCTGTCCTGCCGTTCCAGCCAGCTGCAGCTGTTTTTCTGGTTCGCCGCCGCATAAATGACTGCAGGCGCCAGATAGATCGTGCTCTCCGACATCCGCCGCTCCATAAAAATGAGCATCCGCTCCTCCTGCCGCGTCAGCGCCCCCTTCTCCTTTTGCCGGCGCAGCAGCCCGACCGCATACGCGCTGTCCGTTTCCGCACTGCAAAAATGCACATAATCCCCCTGCCTATTCATCCTTTTTTACCTCCAGAAACTCCCCGTCCTGTATTACCCCGAAGCTCCCCTTTTCCGCGCGGTAGCAGTAAACCTGATCCGTCAGCACCTCTTCCGCCGTATTGCAGTGCCCGTTCGTCTCCCGCAGGCTTCTCTCCACCACCTCCGCCGGGATCATACCGACGCTGTGGATCTGCGCCTCGTGGATGCTCGTAAACGCGATGTAAAAATCCCCGTCCACGATCTCCGAAATCCTGCGCGCCACGCCCGGATAAAACAGCGCCACCGCCCCGTTGATCTCCAGCGTATTGGTCAGGATATAGCCGCGCATCCCGCGCCTTACCCTGCCCTCCTCCCCTTCCGCCATAAACCTGCCGTCCGTATGGCGCTTTCCGTCCCAGGAAAGCAGATCCTCCACCGAATACAGCCTTGGCGGATATAAAAAGCTCGTATTCACAAGCGCCGTCTGAAGCACCTCTTCCTCTTCAAGCCCCCAGTGCGCGATCTGCTCCCGGTGCATCTTTGCGGTAAAATAATCCGCCCCCACATGGGACATCACCGCATACAGTACAAGCGCCACATCCCCGATCCGTATATGGGGCACATCCTGAATCCTTTCCTGCCAGAAACGATAGTTCAGCGGGCGCAGGATCAGCCTGTCCTTTATCTTCTCAAATTCGCTGTCCTCCGAAAAAACAGCGTTTTCCTGCGCGCGGACCGCCGCCCTGAGCACCTCGTAGAGCCGTTCCAGCTCCTTTTGCCGCTCCTCTTCGTCCCCGCCGCTGATGCACCCGATCAGCTCCTTCGTCTGCTTTAATTTTGCGCAGCATTCTACCCTGCCGTTTTTTAACGAGAATAGAAAATGCCCGTCCTCATACGTTACCTGAAACGGATACGAAAATTCCGCCTCGATCCTCGTCTCCAGAAAACGCCTTACATCTTCAATTTTGTCCGCTTCGTTCATCATACCTCCTGAAATTGGTCCGCATGCCCGGAATCTTGTGCAGAAAGATAACAGAATCTGTTACAGAATATAGAATTACAAGATAAGCCTCGTCATGTCAGAATCGGATCGGTTCTCAGCAACCGTCCACATCATTATAACAAAAATGTCCAAAAAATGAGTCCCATATCAGGAATCACTTTTTGGACATTTATCCGTTTCCCTGTTTTTTCAGCCCAGATAATCCATCGGATCGACCGGCTCGCCGTCCTTTGTCAGCTTGAAATAGACGTTTGTGCCCTCCGCCGTGTAATATTTGGTCGGAGCAGCCACCTTTCCGATATAGGCGCCCGTTTCCACATAGTCGCCTTCCTCCACCGTCACTTCCGCAAGCTGTCCGTAGGTCAGCTCATAGCCGTCGCCCAGCCGCATCACGACCGTCGTCCCGGTCTTTGCATCCTCGTAAACCGATTCCACGATGCCGTCCGCCGCGCAGCCCACATCCGCGCCCTGCGTCGCGCCGATCACGATGGACGGGTTGTATTTATACTGCTGAAGCGTCGGGAAAAAGATTGTCTTGTCCATACTGTAATTTAACAGCACGTTTCCCACCAGCGGCCATGTGAGGGCGCTGTCCTCCCCGAAATGCAGGTCCGCCTCCTCCCGGTTCACATCCGCCACCGCTTCCAGGGCGCTGCCGTCCTGCCCGTCCGTTCCGTCCGCAAGCTCTGCGCCATCCGCAGCCCCGCCGCCGTCCGCAACCTCAGCGCCGTCCGCAGCCCCGCTGCCGTCCGCAAGTCCAGCGCCATCCACCATCTCTGCGCCGTCTCCGTCCGCAAGTCCAGTGCCATCCGCCATCTCAGCGCCGTCCGCGCCCGTGCCAAACTCCGCATATCCCACGTTATGAGGCGCGTCCGCGCTTTCCGTCTCGGCAGCCGTCCCGCCTTCCTCCGTCTTCTTTGCGCCCGCGTTTGCCGTCTGCCCGTTCAAAAGCGCGTCCTGCCGGGCATAATAAGGATCGTAGTCCAGCTCCCCGCTGTCGCCCTCCCCGCTCGTCAGGTTTTTCGCGGAACGGTTTTCCACCTCCGCCGCCTCTTGTGTCTCCTGCTCCAGCGCCGAAAAATCCACCACGTTTTCTTCCGGCTCCTCCGGTTTGTTATTGTACACATACACCCCTGTCACCGTCATTGCCGACAGCACCAGCGCCGTCGAAGCGATCATGACAGCCTTTTCCCTGCGATAGCCGCCGCCTGATTTTCGTCTTTTCATACCGATCATCCTTTCTAAACATTCAGACTTCCTTCCTGCTTAGTTTTGCCGGATATGACCGGTTTATTCGCGTTTTTCCCTGTCCTTTCCCAAAATGACGGGCAGGGACGTCCGCCCTTTATTTTCCTGTTTTTAAATACTGCAAAATCCCCATGCAGATCTGCCACGCCGCCCGTTCCTGATATACCGGGTCGGACAGCGCCTTTGCCTCCTGCGGACAGGACAAAAACCCGCACTCCACGATCACGATCGGACTTGTCGTTTTTTTCAGCAGATAATAGCTGTCGTTTTCCTTTACCGTCCGGCGGTTCGACGGGTCAAGCCCTTTTACGAGCCGGTTCTGGATGCGCTCCGCCAGCGCCTTTCCCCCGGCGCTTCCCGTATAATAAAAAACCTGCGCCCCCTTTACCGGCGGATCCGGATAGCTGTTTTGGTGGATGCTCACGACCGCGTCCGGTTCCGCCTCCTCCATCAGCGCGATCCGGCGCTTCATGTCCTGCACCTTTTTGCGGGACGCCCCCTCGTCGTAAAGCCCGGCGTCGTCCGTCCGCGTCATGACGACCTCCACATCCGCCTGCCTAAGCAAAACCGCCAGCCGCTTTGCCACCGCCAGATTGATGTCCTTTTCTTTTTCCCCGTTTACGCCGATCTTTCCCGGATCGTTTCCTCCGTGCCCGCTGTCGATCACCACGCAGTATCCGCCACGCAGCCCGTCCTCCCTTTGCCGCACATTCCCGTCTACAAGCACCGCAGCCTGTCTTCCCGCAAAAAAAACGGCGGTGAAAAAAACCACCGCCGTCAATATCTGAAACAACAGCCGGAAAGCCTTCTGTCCCATACAAACCTCGAGGTCTTTTTTTCATTGTATGGAACTGCTCCCGCCGCTATTCCTGCCCGCCTGCAAAAAGGCGCGCTTTTCTTTGTCCAAAACAGACCGTTCCGTTTATTCGCCCAAAAATCCGCTGATCACGCCCCAGATATTTTTGCGCCCCTCGTCAAAGCCCAGCTTCCACGCGGCGATACCGCCCAGACCGTGCTGTTTCATCACTTCAACCTTTGCCGCCAGCGACTGCTCGTCCTCCAGCCATACCTGCACGAGCCCGTCCGCTGTCTCAAACGCCGCGTAGTTCTGTCCTGCCGTTTCGTCCCATGCGGGCGTTACGCCATTTTTTGCAAGCACGTCGTATGCGGTCTGGATGCCTACCGCCTTGCTCGTGACCGCCCCGTTTCCGTCCGTCGTCCAGATCCGCGTGTACAAAGGAACCGCGTTGATCACCTTTTCGGCGGGCACTTCCTGCACCATCTTTTCGATGCCCTCCGTCACATAGCCCAGAGAGGCTACCGAGCCTGCCACCTCCGAGCCGCCCCAGTGCTCGTCGTAGCCCATGATGATCACATAATCCGCCATCACGCCCTGTTCTTTCCATTCATAGTGGGCGTTAAAATTACGCGGCACATAGTTGTCCACCGACAGCACAAGCCCTTTTTGGCGGCACGCTACCGACAGCTCCCGAATGAACTGGATATAGTCCTCCCCGCCCTCGTCCGTGATCTTCTCAAAGTCCACGTTAATGCCGTCGAAACCACATCTGTCCGCCTCGATCATGAGCATGTCGATGATCGCCGTCCGCTTGCTCGTATAGGAAAGCACCTGCTGGGGATCCACGCCGTTATCCGCCCGGTGCGTAAAATCATCGATCAGCGCCCATACCTCAAGCCCCATGGCGTGCGCCTGCTCCACATATTCCGGGCTTGCGATGCCGTCCAGAATCCCCTCATTGTCATAGAGGGAATACCATGTGGGCGAAATCACGTTCACGCCCGTCACGCCGCTCATATAGCTTGCAAGCGTAGCATTTGCCGCCTCCGTCGTCACCTGATGCCACGCCAGATTGATCTTGTGGTCCCGCACATTGCCCGTATAATCCGGCTCCGTATATCCCGTGTTTTTCTCTGGAATGACTGCCGCAGGCTCCGTCAGCCGCCGCAGCTCTGCATAGCCGATATAGCCGTCCTGCGTCTGCACCTTCGCCCAGTTTTCCATCTGCTCAAGCACCGTTACCTGCGCGCCCTTTTCCAGCGGGGCTAAAATTTCGCTCTTAACGCCGCCGCGCACCCTAAGCGCCGTATCCTTCTTTACCTCCGCCGTCTGGCGCTCCTGCCATGAGGTCGTGATCACAGCCCGGTTCGGCTCCGTATAAACCGTAAATTCCATATCGGTATAACGCTTCACATAATCCAGCGCCAACCACACGTTCCCGTCCTGCTCAAACGCCGCCGTATAGCCCTCGCTTGTGCTCTCCCCAAACCCGATCCGCTCCGTGTGGTCCGGCAGCGTATACAGCAGAAGCTTCTCATTGTGATCCGCATAAAATCTGCCGTTTAACAGCTCATGCACCGCATCCAGCGTCAAATAGCAGTGGCCGTCCTTCCACAGCCCCTTCTGCTCTGCCAGCCCGTCGTTTAATACGACCGCCATCTCCTCCGGCGATCCAAGCCCGAAATAGGCGTTTACATCCGCTTCTTCTTTGGAATAGGAATACCTCTGATATAAGAAAACGCCTCCTGCTGCCGCCACGATCAGGACGATCAGCCCCATCGCGACCAGCACCGGCATGATCCTTTTCTTCATCCTACGTACCTCCGCACTTTCTCCGGCAGCGCCTGACGCCGCCTGTTTTTGTTTTCAGCATTTCCAGTGTACCATACGCGCCCGCCTGCGTCATTATGAAATTGCGAATTACAAAAAGAATTAAGAAACAGCCCCGGCAGCGCTTCTTCCATGCCGCGCCGCCAGGGCTGTTCCCCGTTCTTTATCGTTTGTTTCCGGTTATCCTTTGATCGCGTCCCCGATCGTTCTTAACAGGACGCTCTTTGGATCACCGCTGTGACACCAGTAAAAAATACCGCCGATGCCTTCCCTTTTTACATATTCGCACTTGTGCGTCAGCGATTCTGCATCGTCGTAGCTGATAAACGTGGAGCCGTTGAACAGAAACGGCGCTTTCGCCTCGTCGTCCCAGTAGCGGACGTAGCCGTTTTTGTTGATGTACTCCTCTTCCAGCTTATCATAGTTCGGCCCGTACCCGCCGCCGGTCTTTGCCAGCTGCAAAAATCCGTGATAGCGGTCCGGCACGTCGTCCCATTTTCTCGAATAAAACGCAGCGCCCATCAAAAGCTTTTCCTTCGGGAAGCCTGCGTTTTCAAACAGGCGAAGCGCCTGATCGCAGCTGTTTTTAAAAATATCCCCGGTGGAAGAATACAGCGCCGTGTGATGTCCGGAAAGCGCGTGGAAGCCGCACTTTAAGTCGTAGGTCATCAGGCACACATAATCCAGCACCTCTGCCATCCTTTCCGGCTCGATGCTGTCGATATAATACAGATCCGCGCCCGCTGCGATGGAAACGCTTCCGCCGCCTACAGACTCCATGCCCCGCTTTGCCGCCTCGCACAAAAGCGTGTAATTGTGCCGGTCGTCGGGCGTGCAGTTCATGCCGTTTGACGGGACGCACGGATATTCCCAGTCAAAGTCCACGCCGTCAAAGCCGTCCTGCGACACGAGGCGCGCGCAGGTTTTTGCCACGTTTTCCCGAAGCTCTTTGGAAGCGCTCACGACCGTAAACGCGTCCGGCTCCTGCGGAACGACCGACAAAATGATCTTAATGTCCGGGTTCCAGCTGCGCACCTGCTCCATCTGCTTTACAAACGGATGATAGTCAAATACGATGTCTCCCTCCATCGTCAGCTTGCCGAACGCCACATGGATGTGGGTCAGGATATTTGCCTGCTCCTGTGTCACAACGGAATCCTGTATCACATATCCCAAAACTTTTTTCATCGCTTTTTACCTTTTTTATTTCGTAATCCCTTCCACAAAAATTTCAATTTCCGTCACGCCCGCCGGGATTTCATATTCAAAATACGGAACCGCCGTGCGCGGGTACAAAAGATTGACATTCGGCTCGCATTCTGTCCTGCCGGGCTTTCCCGTCCCCTTTAACAGCGTCAGCCGGCTGATGCCGAAGCCGTTTTCAATGCCCGCCTGCAGCAGCCCGCCGTCTCCCTCGATCTGATGCGTCTCGTCCGGGTCGCGCATCGGCAGCGCAAAACCGCCCTCTGCCGCCCTGCAGGCGATCTTCGACGTGATCGTATGCTTTCTGATATGCCCGCCTTCACAAAGCCGAAGCTCTGTTTCTACCGTCACATCGTCCAGCGGCTTCCATACGGAAACGATCCGGTCAGGTTCGCACGTCACGCTTTCGCACCTTCTTCTCACATGGTACAACCCGTCTTTGTAAAAAGCCAGCATGTTGTCGGGAGCGGTCAGATGCAGCTCGTTGTACGCCCGCGAAACCTGAAAGCCAAACGCCGAGGAATAGGCGAATTTCTCATATTTTTCTGCGGTAAACGCAGGCTCCCAGCCCGCGTACTGCCCGGAGGTCAGCGCCGTCACATAGCCGTCCTTCCCTCTGGAAACAAGCATCCGCGCATGCGGCAGGAAACGCGTTTCTTCCAGCGCCGGCAGCTCCTCTTCCTCCGCCTGCCAGAACGGATGGTCCTCCGGCAGCGCCAGCATCACAAAGCTTTTAAACGACCAGTAGGGCGAACCGGGCGCATTGTAGCCCTCGCACATCGTCAGGTTCGGGTACGCATAGCCCAGCGTCAGCTTGTCCTCACAGTCCAGGATCGGCTGGGAAAACCACCAGCGGAAATGCCGGTTTATAATTCCCTTGACCACGCCCCACGGCATCGCCTCCTCATCTGCAAACGCCAGCGCGCCCCAGAAGCATCCCTGCGCAAACCGGTAGGTCAGGCTGCGTCCGAAGGGCAGCGCCTCGCCCCTTGTGCCGAACCAGTAAATGAAATCCTTTGCAAAGATCCGTGCCCGCTCCCGGTACGTCCTGCACCTTTCGGGATCGTCCTTTTCGCAGAGCCCCACATACAGCAGGGAATAAAAGTACATCGCAAAGGCGATATAATAGTCCCTCTGCTGGGTCATGCCGTCCGAATACCAGCCGTCTCCCCGGTAAAATTCGTCGATCCGGTTCAGATCCTCCTCCAGCCGCTCGCTGCTGTAGCGCATCCCCACACGCCGCAGCGCGCAGTTGACGAGCACCCGGAAAAACCGCCAGTTATTGTCCGGGATCAGATTGTCGTTGATCTGGTAAAGCCATGCGGCAAAATTTTCCTTCGCCTTTTGGCTTAACGGCTCCCATATTTTTTCGGGTGTCAGAAGAATGCCGTAGGCAGGCGCAGCCATTTCCACATACGCCTGATGCACGCCGTGATATGTTCCCCAGTATTCCGGGTGGGACGGGTCCGTGCCATTTGTGATCCCTTCGAGCACAATATCATCGAGGCAGCTGTCCTTTCCGCCCTTCCAGTAGGGGACAAGCCCCCAGAGAATACGGGAAAAGCCTTCCAGCCCCGCCGTGTACTCGCCGTAGGAAACACCCGTACAGCCGGGCATCATGCGCGCCTTCCCTTCCGAATAATATTTTGGAAGCGGTCTGATCAGCGCCTCGAACGCCTCCTCGTAATCCTGCCGTGTCTGAAATTTTGTATTCATGTTCCCCTCCAAAAAAAGCGCTTTTTTATTCCTGCGCTTCTTTCATCATGTAATACAGTGTAGTGACTGCCGCGCCCGTCGCGCCTGTGCTCTCAAACGCATAGGTCGGGCTGCCACACCATGCGGTTCCCGCGATGTCTAAGTGGATCCAGGGCTTTCCTTCGCAGAAGCGGCGCAGAAACAGCCCCGCCGTGATCGTGCCGCAGACGCTTCCTCCCATATTTTTTACGGACGCCACGCTGCTGTCGATCATCCTTTCATGCTCCGGGCCGTAAGGGATCCGCAGATAGCGCTCCGCCGAATGGGGCAGCGCCCTTTCCAAAAGCCCGTAAAATTCGTCGTTGTCCGAAAGCGCGCCCGCGCACGTATTCCCGAGCATATTCGCAACGGCTCCGGTCAGCGTCGCGATGTCCAAAAGCTTCGTTACGCCCTCGTCCTTTACCGCATAGCTGATCGCATCGGACAGCACCAGCCGCCCTTCCGCGTCGGTGTTTAAAATTTCGATCGTCTTGCCCGAATAGCCGGTGATCACGTCGCCGGGCAGAAGCGCCGACTGGGAGATCCGGTTTTCCGCAAGGGGCAGGCAGGCGGTGATATTGACCTTTAATTTCCGCGCCGCCGCCGCATGGACAGCCGCCGCCACAGCCGCCGCACCCGCCATGTCGCTCTTGATGCCCTCCATGGAGCCGGAGCCTTTCAGACAATAGCCGCCGGTATCGCAGGTGATCCCTTTTCCGACCAATCCGTAAATCTCCTTGCTGTCAGGATCGCCCTTATAGCGCAGCACCACGAGGCAGGGCGGATATTCACTGCTGCCTCCGATGCCTGCCAGCGCGTTCATCTTCATGGCGCGCAGCTGGCCGTATACGAGCGTTTCCACCTCCACGCCCGTCCCTTCCATGTATTTTAAGATTTCCCGTTCAAAATCCATCGGGCGCAGGTGGTTTCCGGGCGTATTTACCATGTTCCGCGTAAAGAGCACGCCGTCCAAAAGCTCCATGCCCTCGTTCCACGCGTCCAGATATTCGTCGTGCACAATCGCCTCGAATTTGCAGCCCTCTGCGTCCGCAAGCTTTTCGCCCCAGCCGTAGGGATAGCCGCCAAGCCCCAAGCCCAGCGCCGCCGCCGTTACCGCGTCAGGTCCGAGCTTTTCCGCAAAATACGTCAGGTCTGCGGAGCAGGCTTTGATTTCTAAGCTGCGGCACTTTGCGGCAGCCGCCGCCATGATCTCCTTTACCTGAAGGATCCCCAGCTCTTCTTCCTTTCCGCAGCCGACTAAGATCACGATCTGATCGTCCAGCGGAAGCGCCATCACTTCCAGATATTTTCCGTGAAAGACCTTTTCCAGTCCCATGCGGTAGCTGCGGATGTGAAGATCGTCCTCCCACACAAAATCCATATAGCAGGACTGATCCCTTTTTTCTGTTAAAACAAGCATCTTTCCATTCCTCCGGCTCTTTCTTTTCCTGTCCGGGCAGCCTTATAAAAGCCGCCCGAACTCCTTGCCGATTACATTGTTTGCTTCCGCCACGATGATCAGCGCCTGCGGATCCACCTCCAGAATCTTCTGGCGGATGTGCGCGCAGTCCGCGCGGCTCGCCGCGCCCATGATCACGCGCTGCGTTTCGCTCGTATAGCCGCCCTCGCCCTTTAAGATCGTGATGCCTTTCTTTTCTTCCAGAAAGACGCAGCGCACCTTGTCGGTGCATTCGCTCATCACGATCATCAGATCCTTCGAGTTGGAATTGTTCACGAGCATATCCATAAACTGTCCGGACATATACACCGTTACCGCCGCATACAAAATGTTGCGGATGTCATGATACACAAATCCGGACGCCAGCACGATGCAGATGTTGATCGACGACACAAGCGCACCCACCTTTAACTGCGGGAAGTACCGCTGTACGATCAGCCCGATCATCGTAATGCCGCCGGTATCGGAATTGCCCAGATACACAAGGCCAAGCCCCATGCCCATGAACGCGCCTGCAAACAGTGCCGCCAAAAGCGGATCGTCTCCCAGCGCCGGCAGATAAGGCTCCAGCATATCCGTCATCACGGACAGCCCGATGATGCTGCACGCCACCCGCGCCGCAAATACCGGCGGGAAGATCTTTTTCCACCAGACAAACGCCAAAATCGGCAGGCTGAATATGGACGTGAACAGACCGACCGGGAAGCCCGTCACATAGTTTACAAGGATCGCGATACCGCTGGATCCGCCCGGCGCGATGCCGGCAGGCGCTGCAAAGCAGCGGATGCCGATCGTGTAAAGAAAGATCCCGATCAGGTTTAAAACGATGATCTCAGGAAGCTTTTTTTCCCTCATATCAGTTCTCCTGCTCCGCCAGAAGCTTTCTCATCAGCTCAACGCTTCCGACATTATAGCCCGCGCACGCATAAATGCCGTCCGCGCCCTTTGTCACCGCCGTCATCACGGGCAGCTTGGAAGCGTCCGTCTCCATGATCTGCGCAACCTTGCCGCAGCCCTCGCCGTCGCCGTAAAACAGGGAGATGCCGGACAGTCTGCCGAGCACTTTTTTCAGGGTCAGGTTTTCCAGCTCCTGTTTGCCGCGCAGCACTGCCATCAGGCGGCAGCCCGTCTCGTTCCATACCTTTTCACAGTCCAGAAGCTCGTTTAACACATGCTCCGTCGGCTCTGCGCCCACGCCCAAAAATGCGAGGATGCAGCCCTTTTCTTCCGTCAGGGAAGCTAAGCTGTGCCCGTTTCCGTCGCCGTCTGTCAAAACGATGTGTCCCAGCGGGCGGCGTTCCAGATTTTCCAGTCCGTCGCCTTCCCAGCCGATCAGCTCGATCTCTTTTGTCTGTCCCGCCTTTACCTCAAAGATCTGGGACGCGGTGCGCTGGTCGCCGTTGGGCAGGCGCTTTACGGTCACGAGACGGTAAACGCCCTCTTCCAGAGAAAGGGAAAGCGTCTCTTCCTCAAAAGGAAGCCCCTCGAAATCCATCGTGATAAATTCGGTATCCTCAAGCCGTCCGATCGTCCAGCCCTGATAATAGTTCCATTTCAATTCCGGATCGCGCTTTAACACAAGCGTGCCCTTTTCCGCCGCATCCTGATTCAGGCACAGCTTCGCAGGCGTATGGAAGCTTCCGTCCTTCCAGTATTCGGGAAGCATCACGCTTCTGTCGATGCGCGCCGGGATGTTTAAGCTGCGGCAAATCGCTGCAAACAGGATCTTTCTGGAAATATCGCTGCCCTGCATGAGCGTCAGGCAGCCTACGGGAGTGGTGCACACCGTATCGTAGTCCTCCTCTGCCGCATAGTGGATCTTTTCCTCCACAAAATCCCAGATGCGCTCGGGATCCTGTGCAAACGCTTCCTTCTGCTCTACGGTAAAGTACGCCCTTAAAAAGCTCTTATAGGGACGCAGCTCTTCCAGCAGGATTCTGGGGCAGAGCAGGTCGTTTACATAAACCTCTTCCGGCAGGTCGCCCCTTTCCACGTTCAGATGGTCTTCCAGCACCGCCGCCTTCAGATCCTTGAAATCCTTCGGAACAAGGCTGTGCAAAAGCTTTGCGCGGTCGGGATTTCCGTCTTTTTCAAGGAATGCTGTGATCTCAGAGCAGTTCTCGCCCGCAATGCGGATCATCTCTTCCTCTGCGGGATGCGCCTTTGCTTCCTCGTTTCCAAACGCCGCAAAGCGCTCTTCGCGCATCCGGTTTGCGGCTGCGTTCCTGTCCGCGCCCGCCTGCTCCTGCTCCGCTGTCAGCTTCCCTTCGCGCACGATATGCTCCTTGGGCGCGCATACGAGGCTTTCCGTTCTTCCTTCCGGCGCCCATGTAGGTACGCCCGTATGTCCGGCAGCCCTCTCACGGTTTTCGCCGGGCAGCGTCAGCACCAGCTCTGCCTCCGCAGTTTCCAGCACGTCCACTTCCTTCTCCGCAAAAAATCCGTCCTTTTCCGCATGCAAAAGCACGTCGCCCAGACCGAGGGTGATCCTTACCTCGCCTGCCTCGTCCGCGATGATCGTCGCAGCCGGATAATATTCCGCCATGTTCAGCACGCCGGTCCATACCTTCGCACCCGCAGCCGGATTGCCTGCCTCGTCTTTTACGCGGATCGTCAAAAGGCGCGTTTTTGTATAATTGGATGTGTGGTTATGGTAAACCATCAGCCCTTCCCTGCCGATCATCTCGTCGGATTCGCCCGCAGCGAAATCCCCGAAGGTGCGGCTGTGAATGAGCATTGCGCGTCCCGCAGGGCCTACAAACCAGCCTCTGTCCAGCTCTTCCTCCGGCTCGCACGCGCCGAGGAAATGCCACTCGCCGTCCACATAAACTTCAACCCACGCGTGATTGTCGTCGCAGTGCGCCCAGCGGGGGGTGTACACCTGACGGGCAGCCAGACCGACGCTTCGAAGCGCCGTTACCGTAAAGGTGGATTCCTCGCCGCAGCGTCCCTTTCCGCAGCGGAACAGCGTCATCGGGGAAGCGGTACGGGAATCCGTCGCCTGATAAACTGCGTGCTCCTCGCACCAGTAGTTGATCTCGATGACCGCCTCCTTCTGGGACAGCCCCTTGATCCTGTCTTTTAACTGCTCGTAGAAAAACGCGCGGCAGTCGCTGATGTCCTCGGAATTGATCCTGTAATAAAGGACATGATGCACGAACAGCTCTTCCGGCAGCTCCTTACACCATTCCACATTTTCGCGCAGCCACAGCGCATGGCGCACATACGTCAAAAATACGCCAAACTCATACTCCGCCGCATCGCGCAGGGGCATCGTCCCGTAGAAAAATTTCATCAGCGCAGCCTCATCCGGCGTGCAGCCTGCAAGCCCCTCTTCGATCTTTGTCATGATCGGGGCAAAATATCCTTTTCTGCTCTCAAAATGCGCTTCCGCATATTCCCGCAAACGTTCTGAAACCATAATTACCTCCTTTTTGTGCGCGCTCCTTTTCTGCACGCAAAAAAATTTTTATGCGCGGTCTGTTTCCGCACGCAGAAACTCTGTCAGCGTATGGGTCGTATCGCATCCGTACTCCCAGTACATCACGCCGCAGAGGCCTTTTTCCTTCACATAGGCGATCTTTGCCGCCATGGATTCCGTATCCTCATAGCTGATAAAGGTTTTGCCGTCAAACAGCCACGGCGCTTTCGCCTCGTCGTCCCAATAGCGGACGAAACCGTTTTTGTCCACATAGTCTGCCAGCAGATCGCCGTAGCTTGCGCCGAAGCCGCCGACCGTCTGTGCCTCCACGCCCAGGCCTTCCCGCACGGCAGGCACGCCTTCCCACTTCCGGGCATAAAAGGGAATGCCGATCACGAGCTTTTCAGCCGGGACGCCCGCCTCCATAAAGGCACGCACCGCCTTGTCTGCGCAGGCGTCGAACAGGTTCCTGCCGCCCGCATACAGCGCCGCATGATGTCCCGTCACCTTCTGGAAGCCGCCCTGCAAGTCATAGGTCATCAGCTGCACATAATCCAGATAGGCTGCCGCCTTGTCCATTTCCGTCAGCCGTGTAAAATAGCTGTCGCCGCCTGCCGCGATCGTCACCATTTTTCCTTCGCCAAGGCTGTCCATCGCTTCCCGCAGCGCTGCCAGAAACAGCGTGAAGTTTACTTTGTCGTCCGCAGAGGACGCGATGCCCGCAACGGACGTCCCGGGATATTCCCAGTCGATGTCGATGCCGTCCAGACCGTATTCCGCAACGATCTCCTTTGCGGTGTCCGCCGCCAGCTTCCGGCTCTCTTTCGTGGACGCCGCCTGCGAAAACCCGTCCGCGCTCCATCCGCCGACCGACAATACGATCTTCAGCTGCGGATTGATGCTGCGGATGCGTGCAAGGGCAGGCTTTACATCGGGATGATCCCATACGGTCTTCCCGTCTACGATGTGCCCGAAGGCAATGTTGATCACATCAAGGCTGCGGACGTCCTCCTCCCGCATTTTTGCCAGATGCCTTGTGCTCACATAGCCGATCACTTTGTTCATTTTGTCAAATCCCTTTCCTGTAAAAAGTGTGCGCCTTAACGCACACCCACGCTGAGCGCGAGTGCGCCGAACAAAAGAACATGCCGCACGGCCGTCTGTGGTTTACAGTACCCGTGCGGCACATTTTTATTTTATCTCTTCCTTTTCAACGGCAAATCCTCTGCCGACTTTTGCCTTACAGCATCAGTCGTTGTTTGTCACAACCTCGCCGTGGCCCAGATTGTAGGTGATCTCGCCTTCCAGCTCTACCTTCAGGACGGTCGCGTACTCATGCATATCCATGTTCTGCGCCCAGATCCAGCAGGTTCCCGGAATGCCGCTCCACGGCAGGGAGCCTGTATAGGTAAACTCCAGCTCCTGACCGGTATGCAGAACGCTTACCTTCTTCACGGGAGTCTTTACGCCCTTTAAGCACAGCGCCTCGGTGGGCTTGTCGTATACGAACAGGTAGATCGTCTTTTTATCCTTGGAAAGCGTGCTGCCGCCTAAGAACTGCTGGTAAACCAGACCCTTTTCCGTATCGTATACCGCTTCCTCATGATCGTGGATCCAGCTTCCCAGATCCAGCAGGATCTTCTCCTGACGCTCATCCAGCGTGCCGTCCTCCTTCGGACCTACGTCCAGAAGCATCTTGCCGCCCAGCGTGATGCAGTCGCAGAACATACGCACGATCTGGCCGCTCGTCTTGTAGTCGTTGTCGCTGGGACGGTAGCCCCACGAATCGTTGATCGTCGTGCAGAACTCCCATACGCCCTCGGGGCCGTACAGCGGGATTCCCTGCTCGGGCGTCTCGTAATCGCCGTAGCCCTGCATACGGGAATTTAATACCACGTTCGGGTTTAAGCTGTGCAGATACTCTCTGAATTCAGGCATCTTCCACTGCGCCGCGCTTCTCTCCCAGTCGCCGTCGAACCACAGAAGGTCAACCGTGCCGTAGTTTGTCATCAGCTCTCTTAACTGGTTGTTGTTAAATTCCAGAAACTCCTGCCATTTTTCCGGATCCTCGGGGCCGCCTGCCGGCGTTGCAAATACGTCCTTCAAGCAGTCCTCCGGCTTTGCGCCTTCCGGATAAACCGTCCTGTAGCGGGGATCGGACCAGTCGATCAGGGAGAAATAAATACCGGTCTTTAAGCCCGCCTTGTGCATCGCGTCCGCATACTCTTTTACCAGATCCCTTGCAGCCGGGGTCTTTTTCACAACGCTTAAATCGCTGTACTTTGTGTCAAACAGCGCCACGCCGTCATGATGCTTGGAGGTCATGACAACGTACTGCGCACCCGCTTTTTTAAACAGATCCGCCCATTTGTCCGCGTCAAATTTGGAAGCCGTGAAGCCCTCGCACTGCTTCATGTAATCTTCATAGGAGATGTTGCCGTTGTGGAACGACCAGGACTCGGAAACGTCGCCCACCGCATAAATACCATAGTGAATAAAAATACCCAGCTTTGCCTGCCGGAACCAATCCTGCATCATAATTTTGTTCCTCCATCATACATTAAGATAATTCTGAATGATTTTTTGATAAAAAAAAGGCACATTACAATATTTCGTAATATGCCTTTTTTGTGTTTACACACTCATGCGCGTCTGCGCCTCATAAAATTCCTTATTCAGCGATGTTCTCAACGCCCTGCATTGCCAGCCAGTCTTCCAGACCAAGAGCCTTGATGCCGTCAACGTATGCCTGCCATGCAGCGTCATCGTCTACATCCAGCTCGCCTGTTACGAACATAGCCTGCTGCTGCTCGAAGTAGTCCAGAATTGCTGTGGAAGTATCCGCATACTGGTCAACCTTGTCCATGTCTACCCAGAAGGAAGGAATTACGTTCTCTGTCAGGTTGGGCTCATAAGTCTCCTCAACAGCCTTCTTCTCATCGTAGTTCGGATTCTCTTCGATGAACTCAAAGCCTTCGGGCAGGTACTTGGGCAGAGCCTGAGGCCACAGATTGCCCCATGCGTACTGCTCCTGCTCTTCCTCAGACAGAGTAGACATATCGATTACATGGTAGCCGTCTTCTTCTTTGTTTACGATCTTGCCTACAGGTCCTTTGTTACATCCGATACCGTTCTCCAGTGCGAATGCGTTATCGAACCAACGGCAGATAATTTCAGGATGTTCAGCGTTGTCTGTGATAACAGCCTGTGTTCTGTAGGTGTTTGTACCCAGTGTGCTTCTCAGCCACTTACCGCCTTTTTCAACGTTCAGGACAGGAAGTACGTCATACGGGGGCTTCTCGGGGCTCTGCGGAATACCGGAGAACTCGTTGCTGCCGTAAGCGATGGATACGCCGTACATATCCTGATTACCTTTACCTTCCCATGTGGAAGTATCCTGTGTGAACAGCTCTACGTCGATCAGGCCTTTCTCGTACAGGCTGTTGAACCAGCTTAAGAACTCTCTGTATGTGGAGCTGATACCGCCGTAGGTAACTTCCTCGTTCAGCATACCGATACCGGTCTTATCCATCGGGAAGCCAAACCAGCCGGTCATTCCCTCGATGTGCTTGTTGTTCGGGTCGGCGGAGAACGGGATCTCGTCTGTCGGATCGCCGTTGCCGTTTGCATCCTGATCCTTGAATGCCTGCAGAACTGCCTCGAACTCCTCTGTCGTGGTGGGCATATCCATGCCTACATTTTTCAGCCAGTTGCTGTTGATGAAAGGAGTGTAACCAACAGTTGTATCATCTACAACGTAAGGGATGGAGTAGATATGGCCGTCCGGAGCGGTCATCTTCTCTCTTACGCCGGGACGATCCAGCATTGCCGTGATGTTCGGGCAGTACTTCTCGAAGTAGCCTTCCAGCGGGATGAATACGCCCTGATTTACGCCGTATGTCAGGATCATGCTGTCTGTTAATGTCCAGCCGCCGATTACGTCAGCATAGTCGCCGGAGTTTAAGTCCAGGTTCAGACGCTCTGTAGCGGTCTCGTAGGGGAAGAGCTTCAGCTCAACGTCTACGCCTGTCTGCTCTTTTAAGATCGGCATCATAACGAATTCGCCTGTGGAGCTGCTGTCGTCTACGAAGATAGAGAAGCTGTAAGCTCCCTCGTCTACGATCGGCAGGCCCTCTGCATACATCAGGCCGTCTACCTTGCCGTCTGCGTCTACTGTCTGCTCCTCAACGGGAGTAGCAGCGCCGTTGCCGCCGCCTGCGTTCTCAGAGCCGCCGCAGCCTGCCAGCGTGCCTGCGAACATTGCCGCAACCAGCAGTAATGCTACTGATTTCTTTTTCATTTTACTTTCCTCCTAAAATTTATGCTTCTTTTTAAACGGCATATCCTGTCGTCAGGCAGCATATGCCGTCACAGCAACAATGGAATCCGGGGATCAGCCCTTTACGGAACCGATCATAACGCCCTTTACAAAATGCTTCTGGATGAAAGGATACAGCACCAGTACCGGGATGGAGCTGATGATGATCAGGGAGTACTTCATCAGATCCAGCAGCTCCTGCTTCTCTCTCATCGCCGCTCTTGCCTCGGCAGTCGTCGCCGCCTGGGACAGTGCATTCTGGTTTGTAATCAGGATATTTCTCAGCACGAGCTGTAACGGGTACTTGTCCTGATCGGAGATGTACAGCAATGCGGAGAAGTAAGAGTTCCAGTGGCCTACGCCGTAGTACAGTACCAGGATCGCGGTGATCGCTGCGGACAGCGGCAGGGCGATCGCAAAGAAGAATCTTCCCTGTGTACAACCGTCGATCTCGGCAGCCTCGTACAGTTCCTCGGAAATGTTCGTCTGGAAGAAAGTACGGGCAACGATCATGTTGTATACGCTCAAGCATCCGGGCAGGATCAGCGCCCACATGGTGTTCAGCATCTGCATGTTTCTTACAACCAGGTAGGTAGGGATCATACCGCCGCTGAAGAACATCGTGATCATGTAAAAGATCGTGATGGGCTTCTTGCCGCTGAACTTGGATCTGGACAACGCATACGCGGTAGGAAGCGTAACAGCCAGGTTCACAAGAACGCCGAAGAACGTATAAATGATGGAGTTCACGAAACCGGTCATAACCAGCTCGTCCTTAAATACTTCCGCATAACCCTTTAACGTAAAGCCGATGGGTCTCCAAAGCACCTTGCCGGCGGATACCGCAGACGGATCACTGATGGAGGAAATAATAACCCACCACAGCGGATATGCTACAACTAACAGGATCAGTGTCAGGATCACAAAAATGACCGCATCGTAAATGACGTCTTCCCGACAGCGTTTAATTTTCTTCTTGGAAGTAAATTCCATTTCTCTCGTCTTTTTCATGTTTCCTCCTCCTTACCACAGGCTGTTGCCAGACAGCTTGTCCGCCGCCTTATTCACGATGATGATCATAACAAGGTTGATCAGCGTGTTGAACAGGCCGATTGCAGTGGAGTACGACATATCATTGTTGATCATACCGACCTTATACACATAGGTGGAAATGATCTCGGATACCTGCAGGTTCAAGTCGTTCTGCAGCAGGTAAGCCTTCTCGAAGCCGATGGACAGGATGCTGCCGCAGTTCATGATCAGCAGGATCGTTGCGGTCGGCAGGATCGAAGGAAGGTCGATATGACGGATCAGCTGGAACTTGGTCGCGCCGTCAACCTTCGCCGCCTCATGCAGCTCGGGGCTGATACCGGACAGCGCCGCGAAGTAAATAACGGAGTTCCATCCCATTGTCTGCCATACGCCCGTCCATGTATAAATGTGACGCCAGTATTCCTTCTTCGCCATCAGGTTGACGGAATCGCCGCCGAACATCTTGATGACATTGCCGATCACGCCGACGGAAGGAGACAGGAACAGGATGATCATACCACACATAACCACGGCGGAAATGAAGTTCGGCGCATAGGTTACAGTCTGGATCACCTTGCGGTATCTCTTATGTCTGAAGGAGTTCAGCATCAGGGCAAGGATGATCGGGATCGGGAAAGATACGATCAATCCGTATAAGCTCAGGATCAGGGTATTCTTGATCGTCATTTCAAAATACGGCGAATCAAAGAATCTCTGGAAGTAGTACAGGCCCACCCACGGGCTGTTCCAGATACCAGCCTTCGCGTTGTAGCGGCGGAATGCGATCTGTACGCCGTACATCGGAATGTAGCTGAAAATAAATGTCAGGATGATGCCGGGAACGCAAAACAGGTACAAGGACAGGTCTCTTTTAAATGTCCGTTTTGCATTTCCTTTCTTTTTAGGTTGCTTAGCTTTCATACACTTCTCCCTTCTTTTGTGCTGCGCTTGTATAACTTATCCGCTCAGCCCACGCCTATGAACATATTTGTGAACATTATTTTGTGGCGGCTTCAGTTTCTTTTTTAGAGGTGTAATAAAAAGTGTCAAATCTTTATAAAATTTCATGTGAAATTATTATGTATAAATAATAATCTACCTGCTTCCCGTTGTCAATATTTTTGCGTTTTTTCTTTCTTTTTATACTTTTTTCACATTTTTAATTGCTTTTTCAGCTCTCTTTTTTGTTCAAGTTGTTTTAACACTTTTTACTTTTGTTCACTTTTGTTCATTTTTCGTGTTGTTTCCGCGCTTGTACATCTGTTTGCACAATGGTATAATGGGCGTAATAACAGCGCCGTTTTCCAACCGCGCAGAAAAGAGGTAATGCTATGAGCAAGATCAACATCCCCATTCCTGCCGTCGATTTCCAGCCTCCGGTTTATGTATGCCGCCGCGCTGCCGGCGAATTTACGCTGGACGGCAGGCTCGACAAGCCTTTCTGGGAAAATGCCCCCTGGACGGACGCTTTTCTGGACATCGAAGGCAGCCACATGCCCCTGCCCCGTTTTCTTACCCGTGCAAAAATGCTCTGGGACGATGAAAACATCTACTTCGGCGCCCAGCTGGACGGCGACGAGATCTGGGGGCATATTACGGACCGTGACGCCGTAATCTTTTACGACAACGATTTCGAGATCTTCATCGATCCCGACTCCGATACCCAGCAGTATTACGAGTTTGAAATGAACGTACTGAACACCGTCTGGGATCTGTTCCTTCCTATTGCATACAGAGACGGCGGCGACGCGTTAAACGGCTTTGATTATCACGGCCTGCGTACTGCGGTCCATGTGGACGGCACAGTCAACGACCCTTCCGCCAAAAACAACAGCTGGTCCGTTGAGGTGGTGATCCCTTTCGCTTCTTTAAATGAATGCCTGCCCGGACAGCCGGTTCCTGCATCCGGCGATTTTTACCGCCTGAACTTCTCCCGTGTTCAGTGGAAAGTGGACGTGGATGAGAACGGCTACCACAAGCGCACCGACGAAAACGGCAAACCGCTTCCCGAGGACAACTGGGTATGGGCGCCCACCGGCGTGATCAACATCCATTATCCCGAGCTGTGGGGCTTTTTGTTCTTCGCGGGCGAAAACGACAGCGAAACAGCCTTTTCCATCCCCGAGGATGAGAAGCGCAAGTGGGAGCTGCGCAAGCTTTACTATGCGGAAAAGATCCACTTCGACCTGCACGGCTGCTACACCGCCGACATCGACGTTCTCAAGGCGATCCTGAAAGAGTACGCCCCGAATGAAAAGAATACTTCTGTAAGGGAAGGGCTTGCCTATACCGTCGAGGCGACCTCCCACGGCTTCGAGCTTTCCTGCCCCGCAGAGGAGGACGGTCATGAGATCGTGCTCTTTGGCAACGGCAAGGTAAAGAAAATCTGAACGCCGGCGGAAAATAAAACAGAATTTAAAAAAGTGTGCGCCTTGGCGCATACAAGCAAGAACGGGAATGAGACTTCCGCCTCATTCCCGTTCTTTTCTTCTATCTTGATCACGCTTCCCCGTTTTTACGGCGGATCACTTCCATGATCTCCGCCGCCCTTTTCGCAGGATCGCCAAACACCGAAGAGCCTGCCACGAGCACGTCCGCGCCCGCGTCCAGCACCATTTCCGCGTTGTCTGCGCCGATGCCGCCGTCCACTTCCAGCTCGATCCGCCGTCCGCATGCGGAGATCATCTCCGATGCGCGGCGGATGCGTTCCGTCGCCTCCGGATTATACTTCTGCCCGCCAAATCCCGGCTCCACGCTCATGATCAGCAAAAGATCCATGCAGTCCAAATATTCTGCCGCCGCTTCCAGATCCGTGCCCGGCTTGATGGAAACTCCCGCCCGGCAGCCTGTGCTGTGGATCAGGTCGATTGTCCCTCTCACGTCTGCACAGGCTTCCAGATGAAACGTAATAATGTCCGCGCCCGCCTTTGCAAAGGCTTCCACATAGCGTTCCGGCTCAATGATCATCAGGTGTACGTCCAGAACCATATCGCAGGATCTGCGGATGGACTCCACAACGCACATGCCGTACGACAGCGCCGGCACAAACATGCCGTCCATCACGTCGATGTGCAGGTATTTCGCCCCCGCCCTTTTTACCTCCTCAATCTGTTCTCCCAGCCTCATGATGTCTGCCGCCAAAATAGACGGAGCCAGAATCTTCTCCATGAAATCTCCTTTCTTATCGGGTCGCAAATTCTTTCACACGTCTGTAAACGCCTTCGCCGTCCAGACCATATTTTACCAGCAGCGCCGCCGCGGAACCGGATTCCCCGAACACATCGTTGATGCCGATGCGGCATACGGGCGTCGGGCAAAGCTCGGAAAGTGCCTCGCACACTGCGCTGCCCAGACCGCCGATCACGGAATGCTCTTCCGCCGTCACTACCTTTCCTGTCTTCTTCGCACTCTTTACGATCAGCTCCGTATCCAGAGGCTTGATCGTGTGAATGTTGATCACTTCTGCGCTCACGCCTTCAGCCGCCAGCTTCTCCGCAGCCTCCAGCGCAGAATTTACAAGGATGCCCGTCGCAACGATCGTCACGTCCGTACCTTCCCTTAATACAACGCCCTTGCCCATCTCAAACGTATAATCGGGGCGGTCGTTGATGACCGGGACTGCCGAACGTCCGAAACGCATATATACAGGCCCTTCATGCTCGATTGCGGCTTTTACGCATGCCCTTGCCTCTACCGCATCGGCAGGATTTAAAATCACCATGCCCGGGATCGTGCGCATCAGGGCGATGTCCTCGTTGCACTGATGGGTCGCGCCGTCCTCGCCGACCGTAATGCCCGCATGGGTCGCGCCGATCTTTACGTTTAAGTGGGGATATCCGATGGAATTGCGCACCTGCTCAAACGCCCTTCCTGCCGCGAACATTGCAAAGGTGCTCGCTACCGGGATCTTGCCTACAAGGGACAGGCCCGCCGCCATGCCCATCATGTTTGCTTCCGCGATACCGCAGTCGATGTGGCGCTCGGGAAATTTCTTTTTAAATACGCTGGTCTTTGTTGCAGCCGCAAGATCTGCGTCCAGCACGACCAGATTCGGATATGTCTCGCCCAGTTCAGCCAGCATTTCCCCATAGGCTTCTCTGGTTGCAATCTTTTTTACTTCTGACATAATGCTTCACCGATCCTTTCCAGATCTGCCATCGCGATCTTGTACTCTTCATCGTTGGGCGCTTTGCCGTGCCAGCCTACCTGGCCTTCCATAAAGGATACGCCTTTGCCCTTTACCGTGCGGGCGATGATCGCCGTCGGCATTCCCTTTACCGTCTTTGCCTCGTCAAACGCCGCGCGCAGCTGCACCATATCGTTGCCGTCCTCCACATTGATCACATGGAAATTGAACGCTTCAAACTTCTTATCCAGCGGAAGCGGGGAGCATACCTCGTCCAGCGTTCCGTCGATCTGCATATTATTAAAGTCTACGATCACAACAAGGTTGTCCAGATGCTTAAAGCCCGCCATCATGGAAGCTTCCCATACCTGTCCCTCTTCCGTCTCGCCGTCTCCTAACAGCGTATATACGCGGAAATCCTCGCCGGACATCTTCGCGCCCAGAGCCATCCCGACCGCCGCAGAAATCCCCTGTCCAAGGGAACCGGTGGACATCTCAACGCCGGGAACTTCCTGCATACAGGGATGTCCCTGCAGATAGGAACCCAGATGGCGCAGGGTCGCAAGATCCTCCACCGGGAAATACCCTTTATGCGCCAGAGCGGAATAAAGCCCCGGAGCCGTATGCCCCTTTGACAAAACAAATCTGTCCCGATCCGCTTTTTTCGGATCCTTGGGATCAACGTTCATCTCTTCAAAATAAAGATATGTAAAAATATCCGCAGCCGAAAGAGATCCGCCGGGATGTCCGGCTTTTGCGCCGTGCACTGCAGTCACAATGCCCTTGCGGACTTCGTTCGCCATCCGGGCAAGCTCTAAATTATCCATGTATGCTTTCCTCCGTTTTTTCTGGTTATTTCTGCTTCTATATTTGTACACGCATCCGTGTGTACACAATATCCTCTCCTATATTTATCATATTTCACTGCAGACCGTCAACCCTTACAACAGGATTCTGTCTGAAATCGCAGTCAAAACATCTTCATTCCTCTTCGATGCTACCCGACGATCCTCCTTACCGTGATGATCGGCCTGTAGGTGGCATATCCGTATTTGATCCCCGTCCTCGGCGTGCTGGCGTGCACGATCCTGCCGCCGCCCAGATACAGCGCCACATGTCCCGCATAGCAGATAATGTCGCCGGCCTGCGCTTCTTCATAGGAAACTTCCCTTCCCGCCGTCCTCTGCGCGGTGGAATTGCGCGGGATGCTGTAGCCGTACTGTTTGTATACAGACTGGATAAATCCGGAGCAGTCCGCCCCGTCCGTCAGGCTCGTCCCGCCTGCTACATACGGATTGCCTACGAACTGGCAGGCATACGCCGCGATGTCGCTTCCGCTGGAACCGGTCGCCGGCGGAACCGTCTTGGAGCCGGTCTTTGAGGATGTGACTGCCGAAGTGCTTCCGGACGTTTTCTTGGCGGAAGCAGTTTGCGTCCCTGCCTCAGCGGCTTTCTTTGCAGCCTCCGCAGCCTTTCTGCGCTCCTCCTCCGCACGGATGATCGCGTTTTCCTCTTCATCGAGCTTTGCAATCTCTGCATTCTGCTGCTTGATCAGCGCCTTGTACGCGGACGCCTCCTGACGCATTTTTGCGATCTGCACATCGTAATCGCTGGACGCCGCCTTTTTCTCATCCAAAAGGGACTGCATGGCAGTCTTTTCCTCTTCCAGCTCATATTTCTGGGCTTCCAGATCGCTCTTTTTATCTTCCAGATCGTTCTTCTTCTCCGCCACCTCTTCCTTGATCAGAATATAGCGGTTGAGCATCTGCCGGTCATATTCGTACAGCTTCTCGATATAGGTCGCCTGATTGAGCATATCGCTCCAGTTGGACGCCTGCACCATGATCTCGATGTATTCCGCATCGCCCTTTTTATAAAGATAGCGGATCCGCTTTTTCATCGCCTGATACTGGGCTTCCTCCTGCGCCTTGGCGGCGTCGTAGTCCTCCTGCGCCTTGGCGATCTGCCCCTCCGTCTCCACGATCTGATCTTCCATCAGGCTGACGCTGGCAATAACCTCCACAAGCTGCGCGTCCAGCTCGTTGATCTCCTCCTGCAGCACCTCCTGCTCTTCTTCCAGATCGTTTAATTTTCCCTGACTCTCCTTATACTGGCTCTGGGTGCTCTTCTGTTCGTTTTTCTTATTCTCGCGCTCCTGCTGGATCTCCTCGCGCGTCCTTGCCGCATAAACGCAGACCGGCTGTCCTGCCAGCGATACCGCCAGCACTGCTGCCACAAGTCCTTTCCAGTGTTTCCGCATCCGTCTTCCCCTTCTTCTTCCGTATCAGATTTCCCGCCGTCTGCCCCTTCGTCCCGGCAGACAGCTTAAAACTTCCCCCGAAGCTCATATCCTGTTATAGTATACAACAAAAAAAGGGCGGAATAAACCATAAAAATGGATTCCGCCCTTTTTATTTCCAAAAATTTTAAAGCTCGCAGTTCTTCACTGTTCTCGGGAAGGGAAGCACGTCCCTGATGTTGCTCATTCCGGTCAGATACATCACGCAGCGCTCAAAGCCCAGCCCAAAGCCCGCATGGCGCGCAGAGCCGTATCTTCTCAGATCCAGATAGAAATCATAGTCCTCTTTGTTGAGTCCCAGTTCATCCATGCGCTTCTCCAAAAGCTCCAAACGGTCCTCTCTCTGGCTTCCGCCGATGATCTCGCCGATACCGGGAACGAGGCAGTCCATCGCCGCAACGGTTTTTCCGTCCTCGTTTAACTTCATGTAAAACGCCTTGATCTCCTTCGGGTAATCCGTCACAAATACAGGACGCTTATACACCTGCTCGGTCAGATAACGTTCGTGCTCGGTCTGTAAATCGCAGCCCCAGTAAACCTTATAATCGAACTCGTCGTTGTGCTTCTCCAAAATCTCGATCGCTTCCGTATAGGTCACATGTCCGAAATCGGAGTTGAGCACATGGTTCAAGCGATCCAGCAGTCCCTTATCCACAAAGCTGTTGAAGAAGTTCATTTCCTCGGGAGCGTTTTCCAGCACATAGCGGATGATGTATTTGAGCATGGACTCTGCCAGCATCATGTTGTCCTTCAAATCCGCAAACACGATCTCCGGCTCGATCATCCAGAACTCCGCCGCATGACGGGTCGTGTTGGAATTTTCCGCGCGGAAGGTGGGGCCAAATGTATAAATGTTCTTAAACGCCATCGCAAAGGTCTCGCCGTTTAACTGCCCGCTCACGGTCAGATTGGTGGGCTTGCAGAAGAAATCCTGTGAAAAATCCACGCTGCCGTCGTCCTTTTTGGGGATGTTGTTTAAGTCCATCGTCGTTACCTGGAACATCTCCCCGGCGCCCTCGCAGTCGCTTCCGGTGATCAGGGGCGTATGCACATACACAAAGTCCCTCTCCTGGAAAAACTTGTGGATCGCATATGCGATCAGGGAGCGCACGCGGAATACCGCCTGAAATGTATTCGTTCTGGGACGCAGGTGAGAGATGGTGCGCAGGTATTCAAAGCTGTGGCGCTTTTTCTGAAGCGGGTAGTCCGGGCCGCACGCGCCCTCTACCACAACCTCATCCGCCTGCATCTCAAAGGGCTGCTTTGCGCCGGGAGTCGCCACGATGGTTCCCGTCACGATTACCGCAGCGCCCACGCCGATCTTTGCGACCTCTGCGTAATTATTCAGCTTATCCGCCGCATATACGATCTGCAGCGGCTCGAAAAATGTTCCGTCATTTACGATCAGGAACCCGAAATTCTTGGAGTCGCGGTTATTTCTAACCCAGCCCCCAACGGTCACTTTCTGACCGGCAAACTGCTCTTTTTCCCTGAATAACTGTTTGATGCATGTCAGTTCCATACTCTCTCCTCACTTCCTCCATATTTTATAAAAGATTATTCTGTCTCTGTCTCAGTTTCTGCCGCCGTCTCAGATCCGGTTTCCGTCTCTGCCGCAGCTTCCGTGCCGGTTGTTTCCTCTGTGGAAGCCTCTGTCGTTTCTTCGGTGGAAGCCTCCGCTGTCTCAGCCTCTGCTGCGGCAACCTCCGTTACCTTCGCATTTTCAACGAGGAACTCCGTTACCTTCTCCACCATCAGATATTCGCGGTAGCCCTTCAGCTCGCTGCCCAGCGCCTCTTTGTAAGCGTCCGTGGACTCATAGCCGTAATCTGCCGCCTTCTCTTCCAGATCCTTCTCGATCTCCTCGTCGGATACGGTCAGGCCCTCTGCCTCGGCAACCGCCTGTAAAAGCAGCAGCTGCTCGGTCGTCTGCTTCGCAGCCTTCTGCATCTCTTCCTCATACTGATCCTCTGCCATACCGTAGCTGTACTGCATGAAGGTAGCCAGATCCACGCCGTACATGCTTGCCGCATAGGTCAGGTTGCTCTTTAAACGGTCATAATAGCGCTCTGTCAGCTCCTTTGCCTCGCCCTTAACGGTTGCATTTGCTAAAAGCAGCTCCAGCACCTTGCTCTCCGCCTCCGCATCGCGCTGATCCTCCGCCGACTTCATCAGGTTTTCATATACATAATCATTGTATTCTTTTACGGTGGAAACGCCTTCAATGCCGCGTCCCGCGATAAACTCGTCTGTCAGCTCAGGAACAACCTCTTCATATACATTGTTCACGGTCACGGTAAATACAACGTCTGCGCCCGCCAGATCCGCATTGCCGTAATCCTCGGGGAAGGTCAGGTTCAAGTCCTTTGTCTCGCCCTTCTTCATGCCGATCACGCCGTCCTCAAAGCCATCGATAAAGGTATTGGAACCGATCTGCAGCTCATAGCTGTCGGAAGAGCCGCCCTCAAACGCCTCGCCGTCCTTCTTGCCCACATATTTAATATCTGCAATGTCGCCGTCCTCTACCGCGCGGTCAGCTTCTTTTTTCTCTTTGTTGTTCTCCAGCATGTTCTGGATATAGGTATCTACCAGCTCATCGGAAACCTCGGGCTTGGTCACGGTCACTTCCAGCCCCTTATAATCGCCCAGCTCCACATAGTCGCCTACCGTCAGGTTGTCCAGATATGCCTCCTCCGGATAAACCTTCTCCTCTGTTTCTGTCTCTGCAGCGGATTCTGCTTCCGTACCCGCCTCTGCGGTGCTCTCTGTGGCAGCGGCAGTCTCGTTGGTATCCGTCTCTCCGCATCCTGCCAGCATCATCGCTGCAAGGGACGCGGCGGTCATCGCCATCGCAAATCTTTTCATAATACTTCCTCTCCTTTTGCCGCGCAGGCGGCTTTTTAATTGACTGTAATATTCTAATTTTAGCATATTTTCTCCCGCTTTACAAGACCGGAGACAGCAAACGGCTGATTTGTTCTTTGAAGCGGATCCAAAGATTCCGGCTCTTGTACATATCCTTTGTGATCCGGGTGGAAAGCTTGAGATCCTCCATGAAAATCCGCTCCATTTCCTGCGCCACCTTTTCATCGTAAATCATCGCATTTACTTCAAAATTGAGCGAAAAGCTGCGGATGTCCATGTTCGCCGTCCCATAGCAGCACGCCTCGCCGTCGATGGAAATGCCCTTGCTGTGCAGAAAGCCGTTGTTGTAGGTATAGCAGTTTGCCCCCGCCATAATCAGCTCGCCCACATAGGAAAACGTCGCCCAGTACACAAAGGGATGATCCGGCTTGCAGGGGATCATCAGATTGACCTCCACTCCCGACATCGCCGCCAGCAAAAGCGCGGTCTGGATCGATTCGTCCGGGATAAAATAGGGCGTCTGGATATAGATCCGCTTTTTTGCCTTATGGATCAGGCGCAGATAATTGTCCCGGATATTCTGGGAAACGCAGTCCGGCCCGCTGGACACGATCTGGATTTTGGAGGAGCCGGGCGTTTCCTCATGGGTCACAAAATATTTCGGATCCGCAAAAAGATTTTCCCGCGCGGCATAGTCCCAGTCCTGGATGTAGCGCATCAAAAGCCCGCCCACGGCACTGCCGCAGATCCGAAGATGCGTGTCCCTCCAATGCCCGAATTTGGGATCCAGGCCGATGTACTCTTTTCCGATATTAAAGCCGCCCACATAGCCGATCCGCCCGTCGATCACGGCGATCTTTCTGTGGTTTCTGTAGTTGACACGCAGGTTCAGCTGTCCAAACAGCGCCGGGAAAAACACCGCCGTCTTGATCCCTGCCGCCTCTGCCTCCTTCCAGTAGCTTTTCCGCACGCTCCTGCAGCCCATCGCGTCGTATAGGATCCTCACCTCAACGCCTTCCGACACCTTTTCCACGAGCACGTCCCTGATCCGGTTGAACAGCAGGTCATTTTTGATGATGTAATACTGCAGGAAAATATAGCTTTGCGCGTTCCGGATGTCCTCGATGAGCGCATCGAATTTGTCGTTCCCGTCCGTAAAGATCTGCACGTCGTTGTCCCCGGAAAGCACCGAACCCGCGCTTTGCAGATTAAAAAATACCAGATCCGAAAATTCCTTCATTTCCGGCGCTTTCTGCTCCAGTTCCCTGCTCCGCACGCTGTATTCCTGCCGCCGCACCGCCTCGTTTACCTGCTCCTCGATGCCTTTGATCTTGAACATTTTCCGCTTGTGCATATCCGTGCCCGCCAGCAGATACAATAAAAATCCCACGCCGGGGATCGCATTCAGCACCAGCAGCCACGCCCACGCGGACTTGGGCTCCTTGCGCTGGAAAAAAATAATGATGATCGATAAGATAAAATTCAGGATCAGCATGTGGTCGCCGACAAATGCCGCCGCTTCGCACGCATACATCCACAGTTCATTCCATACTTCCATATTCTGCCTCCCCTCTCCCGTTTTGCAGGGCATATCCTATTTGTAATAGAAATGTTCCCGTGTGCCTTGCTGGAATGTTCCTATTATACCGTACCGCCCCTGAATCCGCAATAAAACTTGCCGCGCTTTTGCAGCGCTCCATCCGGGCGGAACCGCCAACTACCCGTCCCCCCGGCGCGAACAATTACAAAACTCCTTGTGCAATACATGAAATTCTGATAAGATAGTAATAGTTTCAGCTTTCCCATCAGAAAGCTGCCATTTCATAAGAAATCAGAGGAGGAATATCACCATGAAAACCTGGGTTGTGGTATTGATCGTAGTCCTCGTCGTGCTTGCAGCCGTTCTCGTTGCCCTGTATTTTCTGGGCAACAAGATGCAGAAAAAACAGGCAGAACAGGAACAGCAGATCCAGACCTATAAGCAGACGGTGACAATGCTGGTAATTGACAAAAAGAAAATGAGGCTCAAGGAGGCGGGACTGCCGCAGATGGTCGTGGACAGCACGCCCAAGCTTATGCGCCGCTCCAAGCTGCCGATCGTCAAGGCAAAGATCGGCCCGCAGATCATGTCCCTTGTGTGCGATGAGAAGATCTTCGACATCGTCCCCGTAAAGAAGGAAGTCAAGGCGACCGTCAGCGGCATTTACTTAATCGGCGTCAAGGCGGTTCACGGAAGCCTGCCCCAGCCCCAGAACACGAAGAAAAAGGGTTGGTTTAAGCGCAACATCGAGAAGCTTCAGGAAAAAGCGGGCGCAAAGCCTGTGAAATAAGGAAGAATAAAACAAGCGATACACTGCCGGACAGGCGGTGCATCGCTTGTTTTTTATCCCGCGCTGGGCGCGCCTTTTATCCCTGCCCTGCCGCCTTCATTTTCCAGCCGTGCACGCGGCGCACCGTTTTGGGCGCCGCCGTCAGAAGCAGCAGATAGATTTTATTTTTCCTTGTCAGGTACGGATTCGTGACCGTATCCTTCACATGGGCGCGCAGATAGCGCTTTACGTTCCGGTAAAACGCGTCCGTGCGCGTCATCATCGCCACCGGGATATGGAGCAGATAGTCCAGCCGCTGGAACAGCCCGAAGCGCACCGCCTCCTTTTGAAGCGCCGGATAGGTTTTCCCCACCAGCTCCTCGATAAAGTCCGCATTATCCACAATATCCACAAACACCCGCGAAAATTCCCGCTTATCCTTCCGGCGCGTGTTGCTTCCCATCCGGTAAAAAACATGGTACAGCTGCTCCGGCACGATCCGCACCGCCGCACCCGTCCCCAGAAGCTCCACCAGCAGATAAAAGTCCTCGTTCAGCTTCCCTTCCGGAAACGCCCTGCCTGCAAACAGCTCCCGCTTGACAAGCTTTGTGCAAAAGGAACAGTCGCCCTCGTGCAAAAGAAGCGTCCGCAGAAATTCCTCCGCGCTTCTTGTCAGCTCCTCCTTGGGCGGCGCGCACACGTCCGGGCGGCGCGTCCCTTCCTCATCGATCTCATCTCGGGACGCCTGCGCGATGGATGCGCCGGAAAAAAGCGCCGCTCCCAACAGCCGCTCATACATCTGCGGCTCGATCCAGTCGTCGCTGTCCACAAAGCCGAGCCATTCCCCCTTTGCTTCCCGGATCCCCAGATTGCGCGCGGAGGAGGAGCCGCCGTTTTCCTTATGAAAAACGCGGATGCGCCCGTCTTTTTTTGCCAGCTGGTCGCACAGCGCTCCCGTCCCGTCCGTGGAGCCGTCGTCCACAAGCAGGATTTCCAGATTTTCCCACGTCTGGGTGCAGATGCTTTTTACGCACCGTTCCAGACAGTCCATAATATTGTATACCGGCACGATCACGCTGATCAGCGTTTCTTTTTTCATCCGTCCAGCCTTCCTTCGTTATATTTCCACCGGGCGGGAAGCTTCGGCGCACGCGACATCGGCCCGCTCTTTGGCAGCACCGTCTCCCCGGCTTTCCAGCCCTCGTAAAAATCAAGACACCGCTGCGCCGCGCAGTCCGCGTTCCATTCCTCCGCGATCGTGCGGTACGCCGCCCTTCCCATGCGCTCTGCCGCGCCCGGATCGGCAAACAGGCTTTCCAGCTTTCGCTCAAACGCCTCATAGCTGCGCCCATAGGTCAGCCCGTTTTTGCCGTCCTCAATGAGAAACGGCGCCGCGCCTGTCTCTGCGTTTGCCACCACGCAGCAGCCGCTGTTCATCGCCTCGCTGACGACCGCGCCCCAGCCTTCCAGATAGTTGCTTGTAAACAGATGCACATGACAGCGCTCCATCACGTCGCGCACCTGCTGGGGCGGCAGAAAGCCGTAAAATTTCACATCCTCTTCCAGCCCGGCTTTTCTCACGTCCTCTTTTAATTCGGCTTCCATCGCGCCGCCGCCCACCATATGCAGGCGGAAGCGATAGCCCTTCTTTTTTAAAAAAGCGGCGGCGCGCACCGCAAATTCCGGATGCTTAAGCGGGATCATCCGCCCCGCCCACACAAGCTCTGTCCTGTCGGAGCTTTTCTTTTCAAAAAGGCTTTCCAGCGGATACCGCAGCGCCTCCGGAAAATAGCCGAACCGCAGCATTTTGCCGGGATATGCCCCGATCAGCGAAAAGTCCGACGCCACATACGCCCCGCAGCACAAAAGCCACACCGGCTTTTTGCGGAAGCGCACATGCTCCTGATATTTTGCCAAAAGCCCTCTGGGCGAAACCGCCTTCCACTGCCCTTCGCGGTAAATGCGCTCGCTCACCCGAAACGTCAGCTTCCCTGCCTCCATCCGGGGCAAAAACAGATCTGTCCGCTTCGTCCAGCCCGCAAAGACCAGATCCGCCTCATCGATCAGCTTCCGGCAAAGCGCCTCATCCTCCCACGCGTTTACCACATAGGGGAGCGCACCGGCGTCCAGCGCCCAGCCCATCTGCACCCGTTCCCCGTCCATCGGCTCCGTCTGGATAAAATGGTATTCCTCGCCCAGCCGCTCATAAAGCGCCCGGGAAAACGGGATCTGATGATGATTGATATAATTCGATATAAAAACAGCCTTCATTTCACTCCTCATTCCCCTCATTCTGAAGCGTCACAGCATCTCTCCGTAAATTTCCAGCAGCCTGCGGTAATTTGCATCCCCGTCATACTGCGCGGCGGCAGCCCTTTGCTCCGACGCCGCAAGCCTTTCCGCAAGCCTATCGTCTGTCAGGATGCGGATTACCTGCCCCGCAAGCCCGTGCGCGTCCCCTTTTTCAAACAAAAGCCCGCTCACGCCGTCCTCCACCATATCCGGGATCCCGCCTGCGCGGCTGGCAGCCACGGGAACGCCTAAAAGCTGCGCCTCCGCCACCGAATTGGGGGAATTTTCCACTGCGGACGGACAGACAAAGACATTTGCCGAAAGGTACTCTGCCTTCATCTCCTCCGCGGAAAGCTTCCCGAGGACGCGCACCTTTCCTTCCAGCCCGTTCTCCTTTATGAGCCTTCTCAGATACTTCCCGTATGCCGGAATCTTGATTTTATTCTTAATTCCGTTCATTCCGAGGACGCTGTTCCCTGCCGTCTTGATCTGGGCGTCCGGACATTTTTGCAGGATTTCCTTCATCGCCTGCAATAAATAATGAAATCCCTTCAGTGGGTAATCTCCCTGGCTTAAAAAGATTTCCCCTCTCGTACAGCTCTCCGGTTTCCAGCCTCCTTCATAAAACTGGGGGCGCATCGTCTCGTTCATTTTATGATAGACCGCCGACGGATTCAGCCCCAGACTTATCGTTTTATCGAACTGCGTCCGTCCCGTGATATGGCGGGATAAACGAAGCTGTTTTTCCTCCTGCGCCGCGCGGGCATAAAACTTTTCCTGCTGCTGGCGCAGGCTGTCCCTTTTTAAAATATCCCGGAACGTGCGTCCGTTCTGCACGGACAGCGGCAGATCCGCCATATAGCCGTCGGCACAGGCGATGCAAAGCCCCTGCAGCCCCGTAAGCGTCCGCTCCGGGCGGTTCCACATCTTCGCGCAGGCGTAGCCGTGGGGAAATTCCGTCCCGAACAGATGCACGATGTCCGGCGAAAAATCGTCCAGAATCCGCGCAAACGCAGGCTCCAGCCCTTCGTCATAATGCTCCGGATGATCCAGATCCTCCCGGAAGCCATAGCATTTTACTTTCTTTTCTTTTTTCCCAAGCGAAAGCTCCCCGCAAAACGGCTCTTCCGCTTTCGGGACAGGAAAGCACACGCCGATTTCCAATCCGGCATCCTCTTCCTCCAGATAGCGCCCGAACGCACCCGAAAGCCAGCCTTCGCGCACGCTGTATTCCTGTCCCAGCGCCTCCGCCAGCGCCGGGAGCATGATGTTGCAGACCCACAATACCCTCATACGCTCACTTCTTTCCTTTCAGCAGCCGGTAAACGCCGGTTTTTACCTTATTATAAGCGCCCGCATACCGCTCGCTCTCCGCAAGCCTCGTGCGGACAGGCTGCAGCGTCAAAAGCATGACCGCCTTATAGCGCAGCGCCTTTTCACGCCCCAGATAGCGCTTTGTGATCTCCGCGTGCTCCTGATCCGAGATCCGGCGGTTTTCCTTCGTCTCCGAAAATCCGCCGCCCTCATAGTCCGCCACCAGAAGCTCCGTATATACCGCTTCCGCCTTCCGCTCGTAAATGCAGTATAAAAAGTGCTCATAATCCGCCCGCACTTTATATTTCGTATCATAGCCGCGCTTTTCAAACAGCCGCGCGTCATAAAAGCACACCTGATGGCAGGGCACGTTCCGGTAGCAGGTAAAATCGTTTACCTCCGGCGCGGAATAGATCACGCTTTTGGTGTCCAGACGGTACTGGTTTCCGTAAAAAATCCGCTCCCGCTCCTTATAGGCAAGCCCTTTTTCCTCTTCCGTAAAATTTTTCCTGCCGCCCAGGCTTCCTCTCCTGCGCCCGATCTCCTCCGCCATTTTTTCAAGCACCTGCCCGTCGTGAAAATGATCGCCGCAGTTTAAAAAGAGCACATACTGCCCCGTCACATAGGAAAGCGCCTGATTCATGCCGTCATAAATGCCCTGATCCTTCTTTGTGACGACCTTGATCCGGCTGTCCGCAGGCAGCTTTTCCAGACAGCCGTCCGTCGAGCCGCCGTCCTTTACGATGATCTCATAGTTGCCGTACCGCTGATCCAGCACGCTCTGTACCGTCGGCAAAAGCTTCTCCCCCGCATTTAAGCATACGACCACGATGCTAAAAGAAATCTGCGCCATTGATCCACTCCTTATCCGTAAAAATCCACGTTTTATAAGGCAGCACCCGAATACCGCCGCCCGAAGCCGTTTTTAAAAACCACAAAAAATACAGCAGGCACACGCCAAACACAAACGCCGTCAGCACCCTCCTGCGCCTTTGATCCTCTATTCTGCAAAGAAGCCCCGGCACGAGGAAGATCTGGGGCGTCACCGCATAATAGGCGATGCGCGACACCAGCGGCAGAAAGGAACCGCAGGTATACGCCAAAAGCCCGAGGAAATTGAGTTTCAAATAAAACCGGTTCCCGTCGTCCTCCCGGCTCTCTTTCCCGCAGGCAAGCGCCAGCACAAAAATAAGCGCGCACCGCAAAATGCCGGACGCATTTTCCGCAAGCCCCACGTCCTGCGACAGATAGACCGTATCCTGATAGGTCGGATAGATCCGCAGCGCCAGCTCCAAAATCGGCTTCTGAAATACAAAAACAAGCAGTCCCGACAGCGCCAGCGCCCATGTAAACCACCGGCGCCATTTCAGGTGCGCTACAAGATACAGCGGGATCACCAGAAGCGCCGACTTGTGAAACAGCGCCGCAAACCCGATCCACAGACAAAAGCTTACATACTCCCTGCGCCTTAAAAACCGGATGCCATAGAGCGCCGCCGCCAACGCAAAATAGTAGCGCACGGTCGTAAACGTCCTGAAATACACGCCCAGCAGCATGAACATCGCAAAGCTCATGCCAAACGCCTCGCTCTCGTCGTCCATCGCCTTTAAAAACAGAAACGCCGTCCCTGCCCCGAAAAGGGCGAACACAAGCAGGTAATTTTCATAGCCGGACAGCGTGTATACCAGCCATACGACAACATTAAACCCGATTTCCGTCACCACATAGGCGCTGTCCGTCCCCGCCCAGATCTCGTGGAAATTTTCCACGTACTTGCCGTAATCGTTTCCCACCTCGACGCGCAGCGCCGCAAGCCCTGCAAGGATCACAAAGAGGGCGGACAGGCACACATAATCAAGCGCCCTGCGGCGGGTAATTCCGCCGGCTGCCGCACCATAGCTGCCCGCCGCAGACTGACCGCCCGCTGCGCCACAGCCCTTTGCCGCCCGCCCCTGTCTGCCCTCCACCAGCGCAGCCAGCGCAATCGTGAGGGCTGCGATCCCGAAATAAAATACCATTCACAGCCCTCCCTTTGCGTCCCGGATGCCCGAAAACAGCGCTTTTTTCGCCTCTGCCGCAGACAGCTTGTCCAGATTGCCTTTCATCTTATACAGGAACCGAAGCCCCATCAGCCCCGCCAGCGCGCCGTAAAGCTCGTGATACAGCACGCCCCGGTCGTGGAAAAATTTTTCGTCATAGCCGAAAAACCACGTGGACGGACGGGGCTTTTCCTCGCCGATCTCTTCCGGCACGGCATAGAGCCGCAGCCCCGCCTTCAGACAGTCATGCAAAAATAAGCTGTCCTCGCCGTTGGCATATTTTGCGCCGCCCCCAAAAAAGAGCGAATAGGTCAGTTTTTTTTCCTGCATCCGCCGCGTCCGCACCGCGATGCTGTACGCCGGATACCTGCCGCTGTTATACCAGCGCACCCGGTGGAAGCGTTCCGTCCAGTAGGTACGGCGGCTCTCCTGCACCCGCACGTTAAACAAAAGCAGATCTGCCTCCGGGTGCTTTTCAAAGGCGGAAAGGATCTTTTCCGCTGCGCCGCCGTCGTATACAATATCCTCATCCGAAAACAGGACGATGTCCCCGTCCGCCCGCAGAAGGGCGTTGTTTCTGGAAAGCCCCACGCCCCGCTCCGCAAAATGCCAGCAGCGCACGGTTACGCCGTTTTGTTCCCATTCCTCATAGCGGTTTTCGTCGCACTGGTCGATCAGTATCGTGTCCGCAGGCAGGTTCATCCGCTCTGCCAGCGCACGCACGTCCTGCTTTAACGCCGAAACAAGAATCTGCAGCCTCATCCCTGCTCCTCCTTCCTGCCCCGTCCGTAATAGAGCCGTAAAAACGTCTCGTCCGCCTCTTCCAGAATAACGCCCGACACCTCTGCCCCCTGCATGGAAAGCTGATCCAGCGCAAAGGAAAGCTGGCTTCTCTTTGCCGTCCCCCACTCTGCGCAGATCAGGACGGGAAGCTTCCGCAGCTTTTCATAATCCGCCCGCGCCGAAAGGATGTCCTCCAGCTTTACCTCGCAAAATCCGGTCGTTTCCCCGCAGCGCGTCAGGTTCTGGTTTAACAGCGTTTCCCAGCGGAGGTCCAGCCGCCTTGTGCGGTAGCCGTACATCGGAAGATCGCAGCATTTTTTCACATCCGCGCCCAAAAGCAGGGTGTCGTCCGTCACATACCAGAGGCACAGTCCCACGATCCCGGCAATAATTCCCAGCACAAGCCCCAAAGCAGCGGCGTTTGCCGCCTGATTCTCCGTCTCCACAGGCTGCGCCGGAACCGCCTTCCATACCTCGATGGCGGTAAGCCCCCGGTCCTCCATCGTTTTTCCAAACTCCGGCATCGCCTGATTGTACGCCGCCGCGATCCGGTTGGACAGATCCCCGTCCTCCGTCGTAAAATACGCGGTCAGAAACTGCGGGTCCGAAACGATTTCCGTGCTGACAGACGCTTCGATCACGCTTCTGTCCACATCCGGGACAAGCTGCAGCACATCCGCCATGATCCGGTCGGAGCGCATCATATCGCCCCATGTATAAGCGTTGTACTCGTTTACAAAATCCTTCAAAACCTCGTCGTCCTCGTGGATGTCATAGACGATCGAGTACATTACCTCTGCCCGATACTGCTGCGGCCCCGCTGTCAGCGTCCGGACGAGCAGATAAATTCCCCCTGCAAAAAGAGCGCCAGCCAAAGCTGCCGCTATAAAAATCCCTGTTTTATTGAGGAACCAGAGGGCAAAGCGCTTCTCGTCCATGCCCTCCTGCCAGAATCCTTCGTCTCTTACCGGTTTCAACATTTACTCCTCCTCGCGCGCCTGCTTTTTCATCGCCGTCACCTGTTTTTCATCCACGCCCTCCGTGCTGTCGGGCGTAAACAGGATCTTGAGCGTCAGAAGCATCAGCTTTAAATCCAGCCATACGGAATAATTTTCAATGTAAAAAAGATCCAGCTTCAACTTGTCGTAAGGCGTCGTATTATATTTGCCGTACACCTGCGCATAGCCCGCAAGCCCCGCCTTTACCTTCATGCGATAGGCAAACTCCGGCATTTCCTCCATGTATTCCCGGATGATCTGCGGCCGCTCCGGCCTGGGGCCGATAAAGGACATATCCCCTTTTAAAATATTGAAAAGCTGCGGCAGCTCGTCGATGCGCACCGCCCGGATGAATTTGCCCACCGGCGTGATGCGGGAATCATTTTTTGCCGCAAGGCGCGCCACGCCGTCTTTTTCCGCGTCCACCCGCATGCTTCTGAATTTTAAGATCTGAAATTCCTTCGCATCCCTCGTACAGCGGATCTGCTTATACAGCACCGGGCCGCCGTCGTAAAGCTTGATCACGACCGCCGTTATCAGCATGAACGGGGACGCAAGCACGATCAGAATCAGCGCGCAGATCACGTCGATCACCCGCTTTGCGATGCGCTGCTCGATATTGAGCGCGTATTCCCGCGTCAGAAGGATCGGCGTATCAAACAGATGGAGCTGTTCGCTGCCCTTGATAAGCACGTCCGGGATCTTCGGCATCATGTAAATGCGGATCGAATGGCTGTAGCAGTATTTCAAAAGCACGTTCCGGTCCTTTGTATGGATGTCCCACAACACGATCGCGTCATAGTCTCCCACTGCGGCGATGATCGCGTCGTAGCCCTCCCTGATGTTCATGCAGCGCTCCACCCGGTACTTATCCTGACGGCTCGCAAATTTCCGCAGGATGTCCTCCACCGGACGCTCCCCGTGCACCAAAAGGAGCCTCCTTGGCGGAAACGCCCTCCGGTAGATCAGGTTGCACACCCAGCCCCAGATTCCCGCAAAGGCGACCTGATACACCGTCATCGCGACCATATGCTCGCCGCCGATGATAAACCAGCCGTACATCAGCGAAAGCTGCGCATAGGAGATCACGTTTACGCACAGCAGCGCGAAAAGCTGCGACAAAAAAATGTCCAACGGCTTTAAATATCCGATCTTTAACGCCCCATAGGTATGGGAAAAGAAAAACAGGAGCACAAAATACAGCGCCACCATCAGCACATGCCCATTGAAATTAAAGCGGTTTTCCGTTTTCCAGTAAATATGATGATAATAATAGGCAAACCAGTCGTGCACATAAAAGCCCGTCAGCGCGCACAGCCCCAAAATCCCCAGCGCCAATATGATCAGCCGTTTGGCAGAATCCTTTTTTCTCATGTGTTCCTCCGTAAAAATCCATGTCCCGTCAGATCCGGCGCAGCGTCGCCCGCACCGCCCAGAAGCAGAAATACCACGCGCTTTTCAAAACAGAAAGCCCTTCCTGCTTCCGGTAAAGCCCCCAGATCCGCTTTACCGCCTTCGCCTTATTGGACGACAGCGATTTTTTCGGCCTGCGGTAGATCACCAGATTTTCGTCCAGCCCGAACGCCGTATGCCCGGCGCGCAGAATCTGCCACCACAGCGCCGTATCCTCGCTCGGCACGTCCGGCATCACAAGCAGGCTGTCCGGAAGCTTTTCCCGGTCAAACAGCACCGTGCTCGTAAAGATCACCGTCCGCGACAGCGCTTCCCTGTAGGAAAGCCGCTCCGGCACATGCACGATCTTCCCCGTGCCTGCCGCTTCCTCGTCCCCGAACTCGTACCCGGAAAAAACGAACGCCGCATTTTTTTCCTTCATAAAGGCAAGCTCCTTTTCCAGCTTGTCCCGCCTCCATATATCGTCCGCGTCCAGAAAGCAAAGATAGCGTCCCTGCGCCTGCGCCGTTCCCAGATTTCTCGCATTCGCCGCGCCCTTTACCCCGTCCTTTTGGGAAAGCACGCGGATGCGGCTGTCCTTTTTTGCAAGGCTTTGCGCGATCGCAACGCTTTTGTCCGTAGAATGGTCGTCTGTCAGCAAAAGTTCCCAGTCCTGACAGGTCTGCCCCAGCACGCTCTGTACGGAGGCTTCCAGATATGCCTCCGCATTGTAAACAGGCATTACAATGCTGATCCCTCCGTCACGCTTCATGTTACAGCTCTTCCTTTACCAGATAAATCGGTCTTTTTTTCACTTCCATATAAGTCTTTGACAAATACTGCCCGAGTATTCCGACGCAAAACAGCTGCACGCCGGACACGAGCAAAATGATACATACAAGGGACGGCCAGCCCGCCACCGGATCGTGATAGATCAGGTTTTTGATGACCAGAACGACGATCGCGATAAACGCCGCCGCGCAGAACACCACGCCCATCACGGAAGAGATCGCCAGCGGAACGGTGGAAAAGGCGGTAATGCCGTCCAACGAATATAAAAACAGCTTCCAGAAATTCCACTTCGTCTCGCCGTGGGTGCGCTCCACATTTTCATATTCCAGCCACTTCGTCTCATAGCCGACCCAGCCGAAAATCCCCTTGGTAAAGCGGTTGTACTCGCACATGGACAAAATCGCGTCCACGACCTGACGGGTCATGAGCCGGTAATCCCGCGCCCCGTCCACGATCTCCGTCTTGGAAATTTTGTTCATCAGCTTATAAAACATCCGCGCAAAAAACGACCGGATCGGCGGCTCGCCCTTTCTTGTCACGCGCCGCGTCGCCACGCTGTCGTAGCCCTGCTTGATGTACGAAAACATCTCCGGCAGCAAGGACGGCGGATCCTGCAGATCCACGTCCATCATTACCACATAGTCTCCCTTCGACTTTTGGAAACCGGCGTAAATTCCCGCCTCCTTGCCGAAATTTCTCGAAAACGACACAAGATGGACTCTTTCATCCTTTTCATGCAGCTTTTTTACTTCCGCCGCCGTGTTGTCCTTCGATCCGTCGTCAATATAGATGATTTCCAGATCCAGCCCCTCTTTTTCCAGAAAATCCGAATTTTTCATCATTTCCTCATAAAAAATGGGCACATTTTCCTCTTCATTATAACAGGGTACGATTACGCTCAATAACATTTAATTCATCTCCATGCGGATTTTGTCCGCTATCCTCGCTATGTATTCACTGTTGGTCGGCCGCGCCGAGCCCGTCAGACGGCTGAACCCGAAAAGCTCTTCAAACACATCCGTATTTCCCCGCTCCCACGATACCTCGACCGCGTTGCGGATCGCCCGCTCCACCCTCTGCAGGGTTGTCTTATATGCGCGCGCGATCACCGGATACAAAAGCTTCGTGACGCTTCCCACCAGCTCCATGTCGGAGACGGACAAAACGACCGCCTCCCGCAAATAATAATATCCTCTCAAATGCGCCGGGATTCCCAGCTCCAGCATAAATTCCGACACGTCCCGCTCCAGCGTACTTTCCAGTTCTGCAGTCATAATCCCCTCATTTCCGCCGCAAATCGGCTCTTTGCTCCGGAAAACCATGCGCCGCGAAATATGCGCTGTCTGTTTTCCTGTCGCTTTTTATCATATCATCCAAACGACTCATTGGAAATGAAAAGCCATCGTGAAATTTCGAGATTTTTCGAGGTTTTTCACGAAATTTACGGCTCTGCGGAAACGTCCGGCTCTGCGCCGTGCCGTCGCGCTCCCTCTGCCGGCGGGCTTGCTGCGTCAGGCGACTGACGAGCGAAGGAGAATTTGCAAATGATGCTGGACTGTCCGGCATGATGCCCGGGACTTGTCTGAGCACGTCGTAAGACGTGCGAGTTCGACCGGGCATCATGCGCCCCGGACAGTCCTGCAGCGTTTGATCCAAATTCTCTGTGAGCGAGACCGGCGCCTGACGCAGCAAGCCCGCCGGGCAGGGGCAGCGCGACGGCACGGCGCAGAGCCGGAGGCTGACAGCCTACAGCCGCTCTGTCCTGCCCTGCGCTTCCAGCGCCTCGACCGCTTCCTTCACGCGCTGCGCCTGGCTGACCGGGCAGACAAGGATCGCGCTTTTGCCCTCCACGATCACAAGATCCTCCACGCCGATCCCGCACACGAGCTTGTCCGTGCCGTATACGACGCAGTTTTTTGCATCCAGAAGAAGCGTATCCCCTTCGGAAATATTGCCTGCCTCATCCCGCTTGCGCACCGCGTCCAGCGTATCCCAGCTTCCCACGTCGTTCCAGCCGAAATCGCCTTCCAGCATGAGCACGCCCTTTGCCCGCTCCATAATGCCGTAGTCCACGGAAATCTTCGGGATCTCCGGATAAACCTCGTGAAGCACCTCCTGCTCCCTGTCGGTTCCCATTGCCTCCCCGATCCGTTCCAGACAGGCGTACACATCCGGCAGAAGCTCTTTAAAATACCGCAAAATCGTAGACGCCTTCCAGATAAACATCCCGCTGTTCCACGCATAACAGCCTGCGTCCACATAAGCCTTTGCGGTCGCCAAATCCGGCTTTTCCACAAACTCCTCCACCCTGCGCCACACTTTTCCTGCTTCCTCCACGCTGCGGATATAGCCGTAGCCGGTGGAAGGGAAGGTCGGACGGATGCCTACGGTCACGAGCGCGTCCGTCTCTTCCACCGCCCGCACCGCCTCCTTCATCACGCGGGTATACTCTTTTTCATCGCGGATATAGGCGTCCGCCGCAAAAATGCACATCACGCCGTCGCCGTATTTGTGCAGGATCTCCATCGCCGCATAGCCGATGCACGCCGCCGTGTTGCGCGCCGCAGGCTCCGCCAGAATGTGATCCTCCGCCACGCGTCCCGCCGTGCGTTCAAGCATCAGCCCCGCCTGACTCTCATTTGTCACGATAAAAATATCCTCCCGCGCCATCAGCCCGTGCTGACGGTCGATCGTCTCGTTTACCAGAATATCCTTCCCGGACAGATTTAAAAACTGCTTCGGTTCCGCCTTTGTGCTCAGCGGCCAAAAACGCGTCCCGCCGCCGCCTGCCATGATCACGCCGTATGTTTTCATGCTTCCGATCCCTTTCACGCCTTATGATTCTGCGCCGCTGCGCCTGCGAAAGCCCGATTCCAGCGTGCCGTCCCGCAGCTCGATGTCCTGCACGACCGGAGACGACGGGAATTTGTTGTACCCGATCTGCCCCCTGTCCGTGGGCACATAGACCGTCACCCCGTCCACCTCATACGTTTCCGCCGGGCTGTCTGCATAATCCTGCTGATAAATATAGTAAGGCTGTCCGCCAAGCTCTGCGGTCATCTGTATCAGATTATACCCCTTATAGAGCAAAAAAGCTACCAGCAATCCCATAAATACCCGGTAAAGCGCTGTGCCGCGCCCCTTTTTTTGTTCCAAAGCGCCCTGCGCCAGCACATACAGGCTGCCAAAAGCGGTCAGCGGCAGAAAGAGCACATAAAAATATCCGTACCGCACAAGCGGCGCACCAAACTGCCAGAAAAAGAAGCCGAGCGCCGCAGCCGCCTGCAAAAGCGCAAATCCAAAGGGCTCCATGCCCGCCAACTCTTTTTTGGACCGAAGCCCTTTCCACGCGCCGGCTGCCGCCAGCATAACGCTCACCGGAGCCGCCGCCCAGCCTGCCAGCACGAGCAGCCGGTCCAATACAGCCTGACTGTTTAACCAGTTCGGAAACCACCGGGAAAAGGGCTGTTCCAGCTGATACACGTCAAAAATCTCCATCGCATAGGCGCGGATCTCCTTTGCATCGCTGTCCGCATAGCCCTTTGAAATCTTCCAGTCCACGTCAAACCAGTCAAAAAACGTAAACGGATAAAACAGCCAGCCCGAAATGATCACGTTCCGGATCAGGTAAGGCAGGGCGATCCCGACGCCAAGCACGATAAAAAGGGCGGTCTGCTTCCATTTTTTCTCTTTTAAAAGGCGCAGAGCCGGATAGAGCGCCATCACCAAAAGCACCGCCGCCGAAAGCTTTACCGTCGCGGCATACACCAGATACAGGCTCAAAAGCCCGTAAGGCACAAGCTCCTTTTCCCCTACTTCCCACAGCTCAATCCATGTCATCAGCACCCAGAACAAAATCAGCATCGCAAAATAATCCGACGCCGGGGACACCAGCTCCCGAAACACCGCCACCAGATAAAAAATGCAGCCGATATACAAAAAATCCGACACCCGCACCCTTTTGCGCTTCGGAAGTGTCCAAAGCCCCGTACATTTTACCGCGCACAGCAGCGCAAAAAAGCCAGCCGCGCAGTGCATCGGATATTTCATGAGCCCGCCGCCCCCAAACAGGGCGCAGAGCGCAAACGCCGCGCTGTTGTAGCCAAACCGGCTGTGCAGGTTCGCAAGCCCCGGCACAACGCCGTACTCCTCGATCCAGCGGATCGCCTGCGCATGGTACAGCCCCGTATCATAGTGCATATAGCCCCGCGACGATCCGTAGGCAAATAAAAGCGTCAGAAAACCGTACAGGATCCACCGCCCCCTGCCTGTTTCTGCCCGTTTTTCCGCAAAAAACACAGCCAGCCGCTTTCTGAGCACGATCCCTGCCCCGATGCAAAACAGGATCACCGGCACGTTCGCCCACAGCCCCACGCCGCCAAACAGGCTGAAATATTCCGCGTACACATTCAGCACAAGAAGCCCCGCCATCATATAGGAAACGCCGGAGCGCACCTGATACCCGCCCTCCTTTGCCCGCCCTGCGAAAAGACGGCAAAGCAGCGTCAGCGCTGCAAAGCCCGTCAGAAATGACGCCAGCGCAAAGTAGCACCATTGGATCAATATCATCAACATAATCTGTTTTTTCCTTTCCCCGTCTGTCAAAAATATACCATGCACCAAAGGGGATTGCAACCATTGCGCGCCGGTGCGTGCCGGTGCGCCGGTGCTGGTTCGTCCGTTTCTCCAAGGCTTTCGCCCGGTGCGGACAGTACGGCAGCTTCCGCCCTCGCTCACAGAGAATTTGAGCCAAAGGACGCGGGCTTATCCGAAACGCATCCTGCCCGGTCAAACTCGCCCGGCTTACGCCGCGCTCAGACAAGTCCCGGGCAGAATGCCGGATAAGCCCGTGCCCTTTGCAAATTCTCCTTCGCTCGTCAGTCAGCCGCCGTACTGTCCGCACCGGGCGAAAGCCCTGGAGAAACGGACGCCGCCGACAGGCAGTAACCGATACCGTCATTTTTCAAAAGCGGCAGTTCCTTTTTCCTTGCAATTTCAGGTTCGCGCCACTAAAATGTTGTTAAAGTACCGCCATTTCCAATCTGCCCCAAACGGGGCAGAAGCGGTTTAACATGAAGGAGGCATTCCATGAGATCACGGTCTTTTCCGGCGCTGTCCAGCGCCGTTCAGGCATTTTTTGCAGCGTTCGCCCTGTGCGTGCTGGGCGGCATTTCCCCGGCGGATATTCTTTCTGTCGTCCTGTTTGGCGCAGCCCTGCTGCTGTTTCTTGCCGTCCGGAAAGCGATGGGCGCACGCACGCTGCCGAAGCACTTTTCTGCGGTATGCCGGACGCTCGCTGCGCTGTACACGCTTTTTTACGCCGCCGGAGCCTATGAAAAAATGATGGGCGGCTTTGACAGCGCGCTGTTTCGGCTGGGCTTTTTGATCGGATCGGCAGTCGGGCTGTACGCGCTGTTTCTCGCCTGCTGCCGTCTGGGCTTTTTCCTGCTTGAAAAATGCGCCCTGACCTGCAGCGCCCGCCCGTTTACCCGCAGGCAGACGCTCCTTTGTTTTTTCGGGCTGCTTTTGTGCTGGCTTTTCTGGTTTCTTTATAACTATCCGGGCGTCATGACGCCGGACAGCATCAGCCAGTTTTTACAGGCGACCGGGCAAAAGCCGTTTTCCAGCCACCATCCCGTCGCCCATACGCTGCTGTTTTCTTTTTTCTATCACATCGGCTTTTGGGCGACCGGAAGCGTCAATGCCGGGATCGCCTGCTACACCGTTTTCCAGATGCTGACCCTTGCCGCCGCAGAAACGTGCTGCCTGTCCCTTCTCGCAAAATCCGGCGCAAAACGCTGGATCCTGACCGCAGGCTTTCTGTTCTGGGGGCTTGTGCCCTACAACGGCATTTTCGCCGTAACCATGTGGAAGGACGTGCTGTTTTCCGCCTTTATCCTGCTCTATGTGATGACGCTTTTTTTGCTTCTGAAAAAAACGGCATCCGGCGCGCCCAGTCCTGAAATTTCCTCCAAGGGGCTGTCCCTTTCCGGCGACCGGAAACTGCTTTTGGGCTGCTTTTTTTCCGGCTGTGCGGTCTGCCTGATGCGCTCCAACGGCATGTATATTTTCCTGTTTACGCTGCCGTTTCTGCTCCTTGCCTTCCGGCGCCATTTCAAAATCATGCTGCCCCTGCAGCTTGCGGTGCTCGCCGTATCCGTCCTTTTGAAAGGGCCTGTCTGCAACGCTTTCGGCGTGGAACGTCCAAGCTTTACGGAATCCCTCTCCATCCCGCTCCAGCAGGTCGCCCGCGTCGTCTCTGAAAACCGCCCTCTGGATCCCGCCGAAAAGGAGCTCATCGACCGGGTGGTAACGGACGCTGCCCTGATCCCGGACTATTACAGCCCCTCCATTTCCGACCCGGTCAAGGCGCTTGTCACCTACAACAACGCGGACGCCATTACAGAAGCTCCCGCAGACTATGCGCGTCTCTGGGCGCAGCTCGGGCTGAAATATCCGGCGGATTATGTAAACGCCTTTATCGACCAGACAAAGGGCTATTATTTCCCTGCCCCCGCCGATCTTCGGACAAATGAGGGCATTTCCCCGAACGAAGCCGGGCTTTCGTGGCCTCATCTGCTGCCCGGACAGCTTCCCGTAAAGATCAGCGAGATCCTTTTAAAGCTGCCGGACATCGTTCCGCTTTACGGCATTTTGTGGAGCATCGGGGCTTTTTTCTGGGCGGTGCTGTTTCTGTTTGGCTGCCAGTTTTTGTACGGGTGCAAAAAATATCTGATCCTGTATCTTCCGTTTATCGGGACGATCCTCACGCTGCTCATCGCAACTCCGGTGGCGTCCGATCTGCGCTATGCCTACCCGCTGTTTCTGGCAATGCCCTTTCTTCTTGCAGTCAGCGTCCCGTCGAATTCTCCCATTGTATTTTCATCCGAAAACGAGTAAAATCAAGTCAGGGGAGGCGGCGTATCAGCCGCTGGATCAAAGGAAGAGGGCGAACTTATGGAAATTTTAAACGAATTGCTCAACAACACGGTTTTTATGGCGGCAGCTACCGGATGGCTCGTCGCCCAGATCTTAAAAACGATCATTTATACCTTTCTCAACCGGAAATTCGACCCGGAGCGGCTCGTGGGCAGCGGCGGCATGCCAAGCTCCCACTCCGCGACCGTGTGCGCACTTGCGACCGCCGCAGGCTTTCAATACGGGATCGGCAGCTTTGAATTTGCCATTTCCGCCATTCTCGCCATCATCGTCATGTACGACGCAAGGGGCGTCCGCCGCGAAACCGGCATTCAGGCGCAGGTTCTCAATGAAATGATCGCTTTCTGGGAAAAAATGGGACAGCCCCTTTCCTATGAAGAAAAGCTCAAGGAATTTGTCGGGCACACGCCCATTCAGGTATTTGCGGGCGCTCTGCTCGGCATCCTGATCGCGGTTATTTACTGCACGGCGCTCTGAGCAGTCCGTTTTTTTCATTGCAGATCTTATTTTGGTATACCGGGAAAATGTGCGGTGGGACACACAATTTACACATTTTCCCGGTATACTTATTTTCATAGCAGGGAATCCCCGTAACAGCCTAAGCTTCGCCAGTGTCGCATGCCGGATGCACACGAAGGAACGCCCGTTGCGATGCCCCTTAAAAATCCTATGGAGGAAAAATGTATCATGAGCCAGGAAAAAGTAGACCGTTACAAACAGGAAAAAGCCCATCGTAAGGAAAATATCGCAAAACAGAAAAAACGCAAAAAGCTGATCCGCATCTGCGCTTATATCGTGATCGCAGTCATCGCCGTCGGCGCAGCCTTCGGTATCTACCGTCACTTTAACCCGAAACCGGCGGAAACGGCTGAGACACAGACGGCTGAAACGCAGACCGTGGAAAGTCAGACTGGCGAAACAGAAAATACGGAAGCACAGACCGCCGAAACGCAGACCACTGAAACAGAAGCTGTAGAATCCGCTGCGGAAACCGCAACAAAAGCGGAAACGCAGGCAGCGGAAACCGAAACTGCGGAGACAGCCGCTGAAAGCACAGAAGCTGCCGCAACAGAAGAAAGCGCTGAGAGCACATCAGAAACAGACGCTGCGGAATAAAATAATGGGGCTGAAGGCTTCAAAACGAGCCTCCAGCCCCATTTATTATGAGGGACAAATCCTTTTTACATCAATTTTTCAATCTCTGCATTCACGCGCTCCCTGAGCCCGGTCAGCCACGCGCTGTCCTTCGGATACTTTTTAAAGGTAATGGGTTCGTCCAGACCTTCCGCAATGATCTCGCACACCCGCTCCCGCCCTGCAAGAGCTTCCAGCAGCTCCAGCGCGCGGACATCCTGCATCGCCTCATAAAGCACCATCAGGCGTACCGATTCTTCCGGCATACCGCCCTCTCCCGGATATACGAGGAACGAGTCCCCGGAAGGGAATACGCTGCCCGCAGCCGTCTCCGCGTAAGGATCGATATGCTTTTTGGAATACTGCGTATTATAAAAATTAAAGCCCCAATGCAGAAAGCCTGCGATCTGGTACAGATACAGCTGCACGCCAAGGATTCTCGTGCGCGCCGACGGCATCGCCATAAACCGGTTCGACACATCCTTCCACTGGGAGGTGCAGTAATAAGTCCAGAGCCCTTCCGCTTTTCTCTCCAAAAACGGCTCGATATGGTCGTTAGCGGGCGCAAACAGCTCTACCAGCCCCTTTTCATAAAAGAGCGGATCCGACAGGGCGTCGATCGTCTGAAAGCCCTCGATGTAAGGAAGCACGGTCTCCCGCGCCTTCTGATAGGATTCCAGATCCCTTTGCTCCGGCTCGTCGGAAATATGGAAAAATGTCCGCTCCTGCAGTCCCTCTTCCTTTAAAAATCCGGTCAGCGCAGTCAGATACTGCGCCAGAAATTCCACATATTCCCCGCTGTCTGCATCCGTTTCCCAGCCAAAGATCCTGCGGTATTCCCCGTTTTCCCATGCCATGATCTTAGGCGCGTGCTTTGCCCCCCACTGGGTAAACAGATGCGCCATCTCGAAATGGGTGATCCCGTATTTTTCACAGAGCGCGATCCAGCGTTTCAGATCCGCAAAATCAAACGAATAGTGTCCGCCCTCTTTTACGATCTTTACAAGCTGCACCGTCGTGCGCTCGCCGCCCACCTCCGTGTCCAGCGCCGGGGTCACGACGGGAGTCAGTATCGTGTTGATGCCTCTGGACGCATAACAGCGGATAAAGTTTTCCAGAATCTGCCAATGCTCCTCGCTGAATGCCTCCACATGATAATAATCTGCCAGACAGTCGGCATGAAACCATTCCGTATGCAAAAGCTTCTGCTCCGGCAGCTCTGCGTCCGCCACATGCAGGCAGAGCGTCACCTGTTTTTCCTGCGTTTCTGCCCCATTCTCCCTGTAAAAGCGCACAATGATCTCTGCGTCACCGCAAAACTCCGTTTCTGCCGCCGCATCCAGCCACAGGCTGCGCCACTGTCCCGGCACATCCTGAACCGCATATGCGCCGTCTGCCATATCGGGATCGCGCAAAAGATCCGGGAACAGCCCCGGCGCCGTCCGCAGGTAATTGTCGTCCTGATGCGCATGGCACGGATAGGAGGAGGGGACAAGCTCCACAAGGCGCAGGCGCGTCCGGATCCCCTCCGGCGCATCCACCGTTACCTTCCAGTTTTTTCTTTCGTCCGGATTTCCCCAGTACGCCACGACTGCTGAAACCGTCTCCCCCTTCAGCGCCGAAATGCGCAGGCTTTCTGCCCCGGCAGGCTCCTCGTCCGGAAATACCTTTGCCAGACTGTCTGTGATTTTCAAATCCAGTGTACCCATCATAAACCTCTCTTTTTTCGATTGAATTCGGTACATCCTGTCAAAGCTGACGTCGATTCCAAACTGCCTCAGTTCAGCCTCCGGTTGCTTCCATTTCCTCCATGGAAATTACCCTGTGCTCTTTACGGGATCTTTCAGCTGCAAAACACATCAGATGGCTCTGCAGGGATGCTTTCGCAGAAGTCAGGTTATCCCCTTCCCCGTTCAAAAGCTCCAAAAAGCTTTTGATAATACCGTAATCCCCGCCACCGTGACCGAACTCGTCCGCTTTTGTCACATCGGGATCAATTTCCTGCCGCTCTTCCCCAAATCGTTCCAGCAGGATCTTTCCTCCCATATCTGCAGTAATCTGCCCTTTTGTCCCCATGATCTTGATCTGGCGTGTCATATCGGCAGTAAATGCCGTCATTGTAAATGATGCCGTCACGCCGCCCTCATACTCCATGCAGACAACTTCACGATCCACCACGTCATTGTCACAATGATAAACACATCTGCCATAAGGACCTTCTTTCAGCGCCTTTGTAATCCCTTCCGGCGTCAGATCGGTTGTGAGCACATTCACAGGCCACTCTATATTGCCGTTTAAGTAAATTTTCGGTGCATAGTATGGGCAGCTCTCCGAAGCCGGACACCCCTTCATGCAGTTATCCGGCGCGCCCTTCGGCGCATTTTCTGCCGTAAAATGCTGCAGGCTCCCAAAGCTGGAAACCCATTTGCACGGCTTACCGATCAGCCACGAAATAATGTCCAGATCATGACAGCTTTTCTGAAGGATCATCGGACTGGACTCCAAAGAATTTCTCCAATTACCGCGTACAAAGCTATGTGCCTGATGCCAGTATCCCACATTCTCGATCTGGTCAATGGTCGCCACCTCTCCGATTTTTCCTTCATCAATCAGCTTTTTTAATGTACCATAAAATGAAGTATACCGCAGCACATGGCATACCGTCAACGCCCTTCCTGTTTCTCTTACCGCTGCCTCGATTGCAAGGCAATCCTCGGGCGTATTGCTCATCGGTTTTTCCAAAAGCACATCATAACCAAGCCTCATTGCTTTCACTGCCGGTTCCGTATGCATCGCATCCATCGTGCATACGAACGCCGCATCTGCAAACTTCGGCTCTTCCAAAATTTCCTTCCAGCCCACATAGCAGCGCTCTGCGGGAATGTGATATTTTTCAGCAAATTTTGCACGGCGCTTTTCATCCGGCTCTGCCACACCAACGATTTGCAGCTCCTCCGGGCTGTGCAGCGAATAATCTGCGTAAGCCCGTCCACGCGATCCTGCCCCTAATACGATTGCTGTTTTTTTCTGCCCCATTTTCTTTCCCTTTCCCCCAAAGGGGTGCTTCCTTTCTTTAGACTCCGCAAATCTGCCATGCTTCCTAACAGCTTCCTTTCAGCGAAAACATCAGCGTATCCCCCCGACGCATTTCCACCTCCAGCTCCCTGATGTTATGTCCATAAAAGCGTTTCTCATATACCTCATAGGGGCTGCACGGTGTACGGAATGCAATCTTATGCACTCCCTTATATGCGGCATGTATCGTCACAAAATTATCGTTCGCATAAATCACATCATCCTGTTTATTATAAAGATGGCAGCCCGCATATTCTGCCAGTGATGCAAGAAGCTCTGACCTAAGAATCTGAGGCGCGCAGTAAACGCTTGTCCAGCCATCCATCTCCTTTATCCCATAAGCCGGAAGATCCAGCTCACAGTACGTTCCCAGTATCTCTGCACCCGGATCATCAATATAAAATCCCGGATTCATATACGGAGGATTCAGCACATTTTCCAGCCAGACATTGCTGTGTACGTCCCTGTCGATATAGCCGTATCTTCTATCTTCAACTGCATAACGTACCGCCGGATGCTCCAGATCCGTAATCTTAAACCGCGGCGAACAGGTGTGGTCGATCCGTCCGATATGGAATCCTGTCATCTGCTCTATGTTTGCATTGTCCATAATATGATCCGAATCCGGATTGATAAATCCCGGCGCATACAGCCACACAACCACTGCATGATTTTTCTTTGCCTTGCGCACGATGCTTTCCCGCTCACTGTCAGTCAGACGGAACAAATTCATCATGATATACAGTTTATAATCCGGCATATCCTCCCTGTCCAGATCATTGTGGAAATAATAATCCACCGGCGCGCCGATCCGGTGCAGATCCGATGTGCGGTAATAATCCAGCATCAGGCAGTTCGTGTACATCGATGTTGCATGGCAGCTTTCCTGATCATAGATCAGGGCAATCTCATTTTTCTTATTCCGATCCAGACTGTACGCAAACTCTGCGATTTCTTTCTGCCTTGCAAACAGGCGATAAATGTCCTCATTCCCGTATCTGCCGCCTTCCGCGTGCTGGTCAAACCACCATGCGTAAATATCCTCACATAAAATCCTTGCAAAATCGCGCTTTAGTGTCACAATACTGTCACGCACATCATAAAGCCCCATTGCATCCCGGTAAAAGCTATCCTCCAAATGCGTCCGGCTGTCCTCCTCCGCCACAAACATCTGACCGCGCAGGCGGAAAGAATCCTGCATTTCCCTCTGCGCCACACAGCCGCCCGGCTCCCGGTTGTTATACACACCCGGCGCTGCCAAAAAGTCCACTTTTCCACTGTCCAGTATCGTCAATGTGGACGTCACTGTGGTACTGTTAAAAAAGTCCGTGCAGCCATAAGAACCGTAAAACGCCCCTACCACCTTTCCGGTATACCACTCCTTCAGCAGCGACGCAAAATATACGATTGCCTCTGCGGTCGCCTCATGCAGCGCATCGTAAAAGTCCGCTACATAAGCATAATCTTCCATATTCAGGAACACACCCAGATTCGTCGGTTTTTTTGCATTCATATCAATATTTTTACCGATGATGCGATCTGCGCTCTCATAATATTTCATGGCGTCCATAACGCCCTCTTCCATATGGATAAAATACTGCTCCTCAATATCAGGAATGACCGGATGCTCAAAGCACGCGTCCTCCCTCTTCCATACCTTTCTCAGATTTTCTACCGTTCCGTAGCGCTTTCTTAAAAAATGTTCATACGCTTTCCGGAAAGGCTCCGAAAAATCGCCGTATTTTTTCTTTTTCCTGTCACAGATCTGATTGACCGGATACCACTCTGATGTTCCCCCTGCCGCCAGGAAATAACCAATTACATGATCTGCAAACCACAGACTGTCCACAGCGTCGCAAAATTCCCTCAGTGCTTTTCCCGCCGCCTGTTTCCACTTCTCCGAAGCAAATGAATACATACCCGGTATTTCATCCCTGTGTACCTCAGATGAAAGGATTGACGGCTCATGACTGCCATCCTGATAGGTAATCAGCTCATCCGGATTTTCTTCCATCCACTCTACCGGCGGATGCAGTCCGATCCGCACGATAATATACGCATCCGGGACTTGTTCCAGCAGAATCTCCGCATTTTTCACAAAAGCCTCCAGACCATCCTGACGCAACCACTGCGTATTTGTCATCAGAAAAAACACCTTCAGTCCCGATTCTCCAAGGCTTTTAATATATTCCGGTTTGTGAAACCGGGTTGTCATCGCCATCGGCGGATACACTTTTCCATCGACCACAAGAGCCGGACTTCCGTTTACCTTTTTTACCTCAGCAAAGCTCATATCCTTTTCCTCCGCACAGGAACTATCCCGTTATTCTTTAACAGATCCTACTGTAATACCCTTTACAAAAAACTTCTGTAAAAACGGATATACGATCAGGATTGGAATGATTGCGATAAACATCTGCGCGCTGCGCACTGTCTTTTCACTCAGGCTCGATAACAGCGCCAGCTGTTCAGGCGTCATATTCGTCATATTCTGGTTATTGTTAATGACCTGTGTCGCCAGATAAGTAGACATCGGATAATTATCCGGATTGTTCATATAAAACATACCGTCAAACCATGCGTTCCAGTGTCCGATCATCGAAAACAGCAAAAGAGAGGCAAGCGACGGCTTCGACATCGGCAAAATTACACGGATCAGCGTCTGCCAGTGATTCGCACCGTCCACAAACGCCGCCTCCTCGATTGATCTGGGCAGCCCTTTGATGAAGTTCATCATGATGATCACATTCCAGATATTCAGTGCGCAAGGAAGGATCAGCACCCAAAAACTATCCAGAAGATGCAGGTTTTTAATTACCATATAAGTCGGGATCAGCCCGCCGCCAATAAACATCGTGATCGCAAAATATACCATGTATGCCGTCCTTCCCTTAAACTGACGGGAAGATCTGGACAGCGGATAAGCTGTGATCGCAATCAGCACCATATTTACGGTCGTTCCGATCAGCACACGCATTGCTGCAATACCGACAGAATGGAAAAAATCTTTTTTCTTGATCAGATATTCATATGCCGTCAGCGTAAACTCTACCGGCACAAATCCAACACGTCCCGCCATTGCGGCGTTGCTTGAGCTCAGGGACATTGCAAATACATGAAGGATCGGCAGGATACATGAAAGGGCAACCAGCGTTAAAACCACCGCATTGAACACCTGATATATGTAATAAGCTGCAGAACGTTTTACTTTCATTGGTTTTCCCTCCTTTAAAACACGCGGTAATCGCTCTTTTTATAGAGGATCCAATAGCTGGCTCCCACAAAGATCAGCGATACGACGGATTTAAACAGTCCCATTGCTGCCGCCGCACTGTACTGATGTCCGGCAATACCGATCCGGTATACAAGCGTATCCAGAATATCAACCGTCTTTTCAACCGTCGGATTATACATAACGAGAATCTGCTCAAAGCCTGCGTTCAGGATATTTCCAAGCCCCAAAACCGTGAGCACTGCCACCATCGGCATAATGCTCGGCAGCGTCACGTTGATAACCTGCTTCCAGCGTCCGGCTCCGTCCACCTGCGCCGCCTCATACAGGGAAGTATCTACATTCGTAATCGCAGCCAGCAGCAGCACCGTGTTATATCCCATTCCTTTCCAGACATCGGAACCGATAATGATCGTGCGGAAATATTTGTTGCTCACAAGAAACGGGATTGCTTCCATATCAAAAACATTCATCAGGACCTGATTGATGATACCGTCATATGCAAAAATCTCCAGAAGCATTCCCGCCAGAATCGCCCATGAAAAGAAATATGGAATAAATACGATCGTCTGAACCGCTTTTTTGAACCACTTCTGCACAACCTCGTTTAACATCAGCGACAAGACCAGCGGCACAACAATACTTAAAATGATCTTGAAAAATGCAATAATCATTGTATTGACGAATGCTGTCCGAAAACTCGGCATTGTAAAAATATATTTAAACTGCTCCAACCCTACAAACGGTGATTTCAAAAAACCCATCAGCGGCTTGAATTCCTGAAACGCCATTACCAGCCCGAACATTGGCAGATACGCAAAGACCGCCGTCAGGATCACCGCCGGCAAAAGCATGATGTGCAGCTCCCTTGTCTTATACAGATTTCTTTTTTTCTTTCCTTTGCCTTTTGCCATAACCCATGACTCCTTCCAGAACTATTTCCGAAAAGAAGAGAACCGCCGCTTTTTCCTCCGCGGCGGCTCTTCCTTTTTCTGCTGTGCTGTATGATCAGCCCTCTTTACTTGTTTGCATACCACTCGTTTACTTCTGCCGCAATATCATCGCCGCCCTGAGCCTTCCACTGCTCTACAAAAGTATCAAATCCATCAACCGGGGTCTCTCCCATGATAATGCTGATATAGGTATTGTCTCTTAATTTATCCAGCTCTCCCTTTCTGGTGATCATTGACGGAGTTGTTACATAAACCTCGTCATAAATAATCTCCGGCGCTGTTTCAACTGTTTTGATCATATTGGCAACGCCGCCGTCAGGGGCAAGACGGCTGAAATAGGTTCCCCATGCTGCTGCATCGTCCGGATTTTCTTTATAGTTCAGGTAGGAATTCCAAGAACCCCAGAACTCATTATTAAAAGGAGCCTCCTCCACAGACACTTCTGTCTTGCCTGCTTCTGCAAATTCATTGATCGCTTCAAAGTTTGTTCTTAAGCAGGTCGGAGAATAGATACGGTACGGCAGCCATGTGTAAACGTAGCTATGCCATTCTGTCTTCTGCTCATCACTCATTGCAGCCTGTGCCGCAGGATCGCTGTTTTCCATCGTATACTGCAAAGACCAGTACATCATCTTAAAAATTGCTTCCGGATGCTCACAGTCACGTCCCACCGCAACAAAATTATTGACAGGATAACGGTCAATCATGATTGCAGGCTGCTCGCCATCCAAAGAAAGGTTGGGGCCGATTACCCATTCTGCTTCCGGATGCTCCGCTTTATTACTGTTTAACGGCCAGTTCGGAACCCACCATGAACCGGGAACTACTGCATATTTTCCGGAAACAATATCACTCACAACCGGGGAGTCTGCCGCCCAAATATCGTATGCCGCAAAATCCTTCTGGAAATATCCTTTGTTATACCATTCGTTTAATTTTGCCAGAACCTCTTTGTTTTTCGGATTGATGCCCGCGTATTCCAATGTTCCGTTATTATCATACCAGCCGTCGTTCCATGATTCATACGCATGGAAGAAAGGTGTAAAATCACCCAACTGGGCATCCATATAGTTCTTACATGCCGGAAGCACCGGTCCTCCTGTTTTGCCGTCGCCGTCATAGTCCGTTTCCATCAGCTTATCCATCAGCGCTTCAAATTCTTCAATCGTCTTTGGAAGCTGATCGGTCGAAGTAATTCCCACACTTTCCAGCTGCGTCATATTATAAAGCATCTGTGAGGTCATCTGTGCAGGATCGGTTCCCATCGGCAGTCCATACAGCGCACCGTCTTTTTTACCGACGTTGATAAATTCGCCGTCATAGTTATAAATACCTTCCAATGCGTCACATGTATACTGTTCATATGCTTCGCTCAGATCGATCAGTCCTCCCTGACTTGCCAGATCCTCAAAATCATTGGGGGACAGCATAACGATGTCCGGAACATTTCCTGCTGCCAGCTCCGCTCCGAATTTCTGCTCGAACTGATCTGCATTTACAATCCAGTCATAAATCAGATTGATATTCAGTTCTTCCTTCAAAAGCTTTACTGCTGTAGATGTTTCAGGCGTTACATCTTCCGGAGTATCCGGATCTTCCGATTCACGATACTGCAGCACCACATGAATATCCACCGGCTCTTCATAAGGCTCTAACAGCAGTTCTTCTACGGTCTTCGCAGAAGCTTCCTCTCCTGCCGTCCCGCTTTCTGCAGCAGGCTGATCATCTTTTGCCGCAGGCGCCGCTTCCTGTCCGCATCCTGTCAAAGTCCCTGCCGTCATTGCCGCTGCCATAAATGCCGCCAACCATTTCTTTCTCATTCCGCTTCCTCCTTACCGTTTTTTGTTATCTACATTATATCTTTTTTTGCCTCTGTTTTTTAAGGTATAATCGTGCAAAAAAGCGGGATAATCATATATTCTCAGACAAATAAGAATACAATCGTCCCGCTTTCAGAAAACTTTTGTGCAGTTTTATATTTTTTATGCTATATTAAAGTTATTTTTAATCATTCTGTCTATATTTTTTTGGATTTTCACCTGTTCGCTCCCTGAAAATCCTCCGAAAATACCGTTCATCCGCATATCCTACCTGCCGCGCGATCCAATATACCGGCTGGTCTGTCTCTTCCAGATACTTTTTTGCCGATTCAATCCTTAAATCATTCAGATAAGTAACAAAAGTCTTCCCGGTCACTGCTTTAAACTTCTTTGAAAAATAACTTTTGCTCATTCCTGTCAGCCGCAGCAGCTCTTCCAGCGTAACGTCCTGATCCATATGATCCCTGATATACTGCATTGCCTCATGGATTGCTTCCATTGTCGCCAACTTTTCATCCATTCCCCCGATCCTGCCAAGCACCAATGCGCGCACTTCATCAAACCACTCTTTCCACTGATACCACCAGACGAATCCGCCCGTCTCTTCAAAATACCCCGAAATTTCCTTTCCGGAAAACTCCGCCCAATGAAGTGAAAAGTGATAAAACACCGCAATCCGTTCCTCCACCGAAAGCTCTGCTTTCTTTATCTTTTCCATCCCCTCTTCATAGCACCGCGAATCCGTCATAAAGCACATCTCCGTACAGATCTGCAAAGCCTCTTTCCTCCCGCATCCGCGCACTTCTTCCTGAAGCTGCGGAAACTGATAGCTATAGCAAAAGCAGCCTTTTATACGATCTTGAAATAATCTGCGCCCAATAATCGTATCCATTTTTTCCCTGATCCTGTCATATGGAATTCCCAAAACCTGTTTTAACTCCAAAAGTGTACAATTTTCCCGATCCCATCGTTCAATAATGCTTTTTAAAAGAATAATATTACTCGTTCCCGGCAGGATCAGACAATGTTCCCCCAACCGTTCCACATTGAAATGGTTTTCCCTGAGCTCCATTTCCGCCTTTTCCGTATCCCGCCGATCCGACAATATCCAGATATACACCTCGCTTGTATCTGCCCGCTTTTCCTGCTGGACCTCCTGACGCTTCTTTTCTGAATACCGCCTGATCACACCGTCCATAAAAGCATCCACATTTTCATCTTCAATCTGAGCCTTTGTAACATAATCCAGAATTCCCAGACGCAGCGCCTGCTGGATCAGCTCAAATTCCTGATGCATCGTCAAAACTACTATCTGGATTCCCGGCCTTATCTTTTTTACCTCCTGTAAAAATGCAATGCCTGACAGCCCCGGCATTTCCAGATCGGAAAAAAGAATATCTGTCTCCTGTCTGCGCAGAAAATCCAATGCCTCTTCGCTGCTTCCCGTATCCCCTACCACTTCCATTCCATACCGTTCCCAGTCGATCAATCCAATGATTCCTCTTCGCACCAGTTTTTCATCATCCACAACATATACCTTAATCATGTTCCGTCTCCTCCCCTGCCTGTCTCCGGATTTTTCTCGCCTCAAACGGTATTCTGATCTCTACTACATTAAATCCGTCCTCTGTTCTTTCCGCTCTCAGCCCAAAATTCATGCCATATGAGCTTTCCAGCATCCGCGCCACATATTGAAGACCAATCCCATTCTGCGACACGTCTCTTTTCTCTTCCAATACCTGGCGGATCTTTTCCGGATCGATCGGATTTCCGCTGTTTTTTACAAGGATGGAAATTTTTCCATTTGCCAGAAGTTCTATCTGAATCCGAATGATTCCTTTATCACTTCCGCTGTGCCGGATCGCGTTTTCTACAATAGGCTGCAAAATAAAGCGGGGCATTTCCGTCTGCAGGATCTCCGGATGCTTTCCTGTATCAATCTCTGTATCCAGATCATATTTAAGCTCCTGCAATACGATATATGAACGGATTGCTTCCAGCTCTTCTTTTAATGTCGTTTTTTCTTCTTTTGACATATTGTATAAAAGCAGACGGTTTAATGCTGTGATAAACCTCATCATCTCGCGGTCGCCTTTTCCTGCCGCATACCATTTCAATGTATCCAGCGTATTATACAAAAAATGCGGATTGATCTTTCCCAGAACTACCCTGACCTCCAGCTGCTGCCTTCTTTTTTCTTCCTCCTGTACCCGGTTCAGCAAAAGGAGGATATTTTTCTGCATTTTTCCAAGCACTGCAAAATTCTCGTCAAATTCCCGTATGTTCATGCGCTGTACCTTCTCTTCGACCTCGTTTCCTTCCGCAATCTGCTTTAATCCCGTACTGAAACGATCGAACGTCTTATAAATATTACGCCACTGCCATACGGAAAACAAAATACATGCCAAAACGACAAGAAGCGTAATCAGCGCCATATTCAGTGCCATTCCATAAACCATTCTGTAATAATGACTGTTTGGAACCCAGATATGAAGTTTCCAGCCCCCCTTCATCTCCCGGTCGCATATTTTATATCTGCCGCCCGAGCTTTCCAGCACCTTTGCATATGTCTCTTTTGTAAAATCCTGTTTCCCCTCTTCGATCTGATACATCACTCTGCCATCAGCCGATTCTATCAGGAATCTGCCGGAGAGCTCCTCGATTTCGCTCAGATCCAGCCTGTCCAGATACCGATAGCCGGATTCTACATAAATATACATTTCCCCGTAAGATTCCGGCATATCATATCGGCGCAGCATCGAAATGCAGGGATACTGCGCAGCCACTGACTTTGAATCATGGGGACCATAAAAATCCATCGACTCCCAGCTGCACAAAAAATTTTCTTCGGCCGGCATTTCCCCATTCGCAAGCGACGTCTGATTGATCTTGATCGGTGTTTCCGAACCCACCGGAAAATATAAATAGGTCAGATTTCCCACTGATGAATTTGAAATTTCGTAGTTCGCAATTTGTCCTCTTAAATAAGTCAGCAGTTCAAACTTCTCATCTGTATCCTCTTCTGCCAGATACCCCTCCAGATTTTTCCCGACCGTCCCGTCTTTTTCAAGAAGCCATGAAACCATCTTCATATTATCCATCAGATCCATCATTTCCTGAGAAATACGGTTCAGCGTATTATTGATATTTTCTTCCGCCTCCCTGCTGTTGATCCGATAAAATTGAACCAGAAAAAGCAGTTCCACCGCTATTAGTGGAACCGCTATTCCCAATACCCATACTCTGATAAGACGCCCCGCAAAAGATTTCTGACGCTCTTTTTTCTCTGCCATCCAAATCTCCCCCTCATCAGCATTTTTCTGTTTCCAGTATACGCCAATCAGGGGGAGACTGCAATCATTCAGCAAAAAAGGGCTGCATGTGTACCCATATCAACCGGTGTTAAAGTCAAAATATCCTGCCAGAACCAGCTTATATCTCATACTTCCGGATCCTCTAATGCTTCCGAAAAGCTGCTGTATTTTTTTGTTTCGCTGTCTCTGCTGATCCTTTTTGCCTCTTCCATTGCCGCAAGCACCTCCGGTTTATACTTCGGTACTTCTACTGCAAAGGGCAGACTGTCTCTTAAAACACACTGTCTTAAAAAGATGTTCATCTGCATGATATATCTCCTACACAAACAGGCTGCACCCCTGCCTCCGGAAATGCTCGATCTTCTCATCCAGAAGCTTCTCCTCCACACCCAGCTTTTCCGCAAGGCAGCTTTTGCACAAAAACTGCTTTGCGCCCCGGTTTACGAACTTCCGGTACGCGCTTTCATCCAGCCGCACAAGCTCCCTGCCGCACGCCATGCACTGTGACATTACAGCTTCACGACCTTTCCGCGGTAAACGGCGCAGTCGAAGGGCTCAAGCTCCCTGCGCAGCGTCGCGTTTGGTACATTCCGCTCTTCGCCCGTCCAGACCTCTTTTAAACGAAGCGTCCTTTGGGTGCTCAGCGGAAGTCCCAGCTCGTCCAGATTTAAGTTGACGGTCGTTTTTTTATCGCTCATATTAAAAAGCCCGATCGCCAGATCGCCGTTGAAAAGCTGTCTCGAATACAAAACCACATCCTCACCCGACCAGATGCCTGTCAGGCGCACCGGCTGGCGGCAGAGCGGATCCTGATTGATCGCGATCATCTCGGGATTCATCAAAATATCCTTTGTCGCCTGATTCATGTTCCGGATGTCGCAGCCGATCATCAGCGGGGAGCCCAGAAGCGCCCAGATCGAATAATGGGTTTTGTACTGCACATCGGTGCAGCCTGCAAGCCCCACATTTCCTTTGCCGTACATGCCGACCACAAGCATATCCATATCGTTGAAGCAGCCCACGCCGTTGAACGGATGCAGCTTTTCCTGCTGCTTTGTCAGATCCTTGATGGATTCCCACGTGTCAAAAATATCCCCCGTAGAGCGCCACATGCTGGCTCCCGTTTCCTTGATCCACTCGTGAGTCTCGTCCGCGCCCCACGAGCAAGCGGAAAACAGGATGTCCCTGCCGCAGTTTTCCAGCGCAAGCCCCATGCGGCGGTACAGATATTTGCCCGGAATGATCGGGCTGTGGTAGCAGTAGTCATACTTTAAAAAGTCCACGCCCCACTCCGCAAACGTCTCCGCATCCACAAACTCATGCTCAAAGCTGCCCGGATAGCCCGCGCACGTCAGATTTCCGGCGCAGGAATACATGCCGAATTTCAGCCCTTTGGAATGGACGTAATCCGCAACCGCTTTCATGCCGTGGGGAAATTTCTCCGGATCTGCCACAAGGCGGCCGTTTTCATCCCGTTCCCTCAAAGACCAGCAGTCGTCGATAACAAGGTATTCATAGCCCTTTTCCAAAAGCCCCTCGTCAACCATCGCGTCCGCCGTCTCCATAATCAGCTGCTCACTGATATTTTCTCCAAATGTGTTCCAGCTGTTCCAGCCCATAGGGGGCGTTAATTTTACCATAATGCTTGACCTCCTCTTCGTTTTCAGGTATGGTCATTATAATATGGAATTTCCGTTCTTTTCCATGCTGTTTTGTTGCAAAAGCATGGATTATCATGTCAAAAGGAGGAGCTTTCATGACTGTTTTTTCAGAAGCCTTTTCCCTTGCGCCTGCCTTAAACCTGTGCGGCACGGGACGGCAGGACTGCCGGGATCTCCATGCGTGGGGGCCGGGCGTGCGTCCCATCTACATCATCCATCATGTCCTGCGCGGAAAGGGCTTTCTGGAAACCCGGAAAATGCGCTTTTCCATTTCCGCGGGAGAAAGCTTTCTCATCTGTCCCTATGAAACGGTCTGGTACTATCCCGATCCTGCCGATCCGTGGGAATACACATGGGTGGAATTTGACGGCGCAGAAGCTGCCGCGCTCCTGCAGGAATGCGCCATGTCCCCCGCTTCCCCGGTATGTCCGCCGTTTACGGACACGCCGCTTGCCGCTGTTTTTGACCGGCTCCAGAAAATCGACATTTACCGCAAAAACCGCGCCGAGGCGCAGGGGCTTCTGCGCGCGATTCTCGGTATTTATGCGGACGGCTTTCCTGCCTCTGCCCAGTCCATCCCGCAGGAAAACGAGCTGTTATCCACAGCCATCCGGCTTATCCGCACCAATTATCACCATTCCTCCTTTACTGCCGACAGGCTCTGCCAGATGCTCGGCGTCAGCCGCAGCACGCTTTACCGTATTTTTCAAAAAGAGCTGTCCGCTGCGCCCAGCCGGTTCCTTACGGACTTCCGGCTGCGCCAGGCAGGACAGCTCCTTTCCGGAGGAAGCGCCGTCAAAACGACCGCGCTCTCCTGCGGATTTTCCGACCCTTTTTATTTTTCAAGACTGTTCCATAAGGAAATGGGGATTTCTCCCAGCGAATACCGCAAGCGGCACGGAAAGGCATGACGCTGTACAGCTTTACCGCTTCCTGTTATTTTCATTTTCTTCCCTGCTTACAGAACCTTTCGCCTGCCCCTCGTCCAGTATCCGGTTCATCAGCGTCCCTATCCCTGCGATCAGTCCCAGCACTCCTCCCCCTATAAATAACGGCGCTATTCCTGTATACACTACCACTCCGCTTACGAGAAACGAAGTGACAGGCATTGCCGCTGCTGAAACTGCGGAAAAAATACTGCCTGCCCGGGCAAGATATGCCTTCTCCGTCTGCTTCACAAATTCCACGCTCACAAGCGCGCTTCCCAATGCTACCGTGTAACCCAGAATCCCTCCGAATACGACGACGCTTATACACATGAGCCACCGGTTTCCGTAAACTGGCTCAAACACGATCAGCCCAATATAGAAAATACCGATTCCCAAGCCGGTCAAAAACAGAATGATCCTTTCTGCAATGTGTTTCTGAAGCATCGGAAACGTAAAAGATCCCAGCATCATTCCCAATGTCACAACGATTCCAAAAAGGGAAAGGACTTCCGCCCCGCCTCCCAGAATTTCATCTGCCAGCGGAGCCTGAAGGCTGTTAAACGGCACAAGCGCCATATTCAAAAACAGACCGATTCCCGTAATATAAAGAATTACCTTGTTATGCGCCACATAACGGATCCCTTCTTTTAAAGTTCCCGCATATTCCTTTACATCGAATCTTTCTTTTGCAATATGCTCCTCTTTTACACCCACGGTCAGAATAATTCCGGCAGACAGTATAAATGTCGCCACGTCTATATAAATCGCCCCGGCAGTTCCGATCAATGCTACGATCCCTCCCGCCGCCGCTATTCCGATCAGCTGGACTGCCGATGATAATGTGGATTGTAAGGACATCCCGTATTCATAATATTCCCGATCCAGAACAAGCGGCGTCAGCGCGGTGTTTGCCGGGCCTCGAAACGCCTCTGCCGTGGAAATCGTCAGCGTTGTAATTACCAGCATCCATACCTCTAAAAATCCCATCAGATAGGCACTTGCCACAAACGCCACGCAAATGGCACGGAGCAGATCCGTTGCTATCATGACATTTTTCTTTTTGCGCCCCTCGATCCACGCGCCTGCAAATGCTGCAACCAGGACAGAGGGCAGATTATTCAGTCCAAAAATGATTGCCGACCATGCGGCGTTTCCCGTGATTTCATAAATTACCCATGTATATGCTACTGCATCGATCGAATCACCAAAACGGTTGATCAGTGAAGCAGCGATCACTTTGCAATATTCCTTCTGCCGGAAAATATCCCGATAGCCAATGCCAGTTTCCTTGCTCTTTTTTATTTTCATATATTTCCCATCCTTACCACCCCTAACACATCCTGCTAAAAAATCCTCGTTTCCTGCACGAATGGCATCCTAAGCCGCATGAAAAGTTGGAAATCCTTATACATAATGAATATTGATCGACCCAAATGACGTATCCGCGTCAATCGTCATCTCGTTTTCCCCATTTGGATCCGGCTCGCCATACTCCCTTATGCTTCCAAAGGTGGAATCCTGCGTGCAGGTCACATTCCAGCTTTTCGGCACATACAACTCTATACTGCCAAATGATGTGTCTGCGTTGACATGTACTTTTCCACCGCTCAGTAAAGGGCTGTCCTGAAAATAAACCTCCAGCTTTCCGAAATCGGTGTTCAGGTTTACTGCTGAAAGGTTCTCACACTGCAGATACTTCGCCGCCGACGCAAAGCTCAAATCGCAGTTGACCACTTTTTTCCCGTCTTCCCCGGCCGATTCACTGTAATCCTCAAGGCAGCTGTCCGCGCCCGGCTGTTTTGGTATGTTCACATTGATCGTAAAATCTTTCATCCTGCTCCTCCTTGGAAAAAGCATATTCAGCCCAATCGTTCCCAGAAGCGCCGCGCCCAGCACCGGCCACGGCGTCAGCTGCTCGATCTGCAAAAGCCTGTCGTTTACGATTGCCAGAAACGCCAGCGAAAAAAGCGCCGTCCCCCAGTGCTTTTTCCACAGCGAACTGACTGCAAGCGCTGCCAGAACCGCCGATACGATCAGCTCCCAGAACGAAAAGGCTTCCCCGAACACCCCCAGCCTGTCCGCGATTAGCGCGCCCGCCGCCAGCAAAAACAAAATTCCCCAGAATATATTTTTTTTCGATTTCATATCTGTTTCCTCTTTTCTCCCATTCTTTCGATCAGGGCTTTATAATAGCTGCGGGACACATACACCTTTTTGATCGTCCCGTAAAATTCCACCGCGCTCGCGGCGGTCAGGTTCCTCGTAATGGAATAAATGCCGTTTAAGTTCACGATCGCTGATTTTGAAATCCGCATAAAATAGCCCGGCAGGCTCTCTTCCAGCTGATACAGCTTATGATCCGCTTCGTACATTTTTTCTGCCGTATGCGCCCGTACCGATTTCCCTTCCGTTTCAAAAAACAGGATTTCCTTCAGCGGCACATAGTAGCTCGTTTCCCCGATCCTGAGCGCCATGCAGCTTTTTTCTTCCCCGCTTTCCGACGCTTCCTGCGAAAGCCGCAGGATGTGTTCCTCCACCCGCCTGCACCGGATAACCACCTCGTCTTCCGTAAGCGACGGGTCTACCTCAATTCTCACTTTCATATCCCGTTCCTCTTCCTGTCCGTTCAGACACCTTTATTATAGCGGATTGAAAGCGCGCTTCAACCGCTTTGGCGCAAGCGGTAAAAATATCGCCCCAAGCGGTGCATCTTTCAGTGTGACCTCGTCACACTCGCGCGCCTTTTGTCTGGACTTTACCGCCGGATCCATGTTAGGATGTAGCAAACAAACCGATTGGTTCAGAAAGGATTTTTTGCATGAATTTCAACATCGAAACGAGCGTTTCTGCGCTCACCGTGTTCCTGCAGGGCGTCCTGAGCTTTTTCTCGCCCTGCGTCCTTCCGCTCATCCCGCTCTACGTCAGCTATTTTGCGGGCGGCGCCAAAAAAGTGGAGGCGGACGGGACTGTTACCTATCCCCGTAAAAAAGTAATGCTCAACACCCTGTTTTTCGTTCTGGGCATCAGCTTTACCTTCTTTCTTCTGGGTCTGGGCTTTACCGCGCTCGGAAAATTCTTTTCCGGAAACCGGATCTGGTTTGCCCGTTTCGGCGGCATCCTCATGATCCTTTTCGGACTTTATCAGCTCGGCGTTTTCGGGCGCTCCGACAAGATCGAGCAGGAGCACCGGCTTCCCCTGCGGCTCGACCGTTTTGCCATGGGCCCGGTTCCCGCATTTCTGCTGGGCTTTACGTTCAGCTTTGCGTGGACGCCCTGCGTCGGCCCGGCGCTGGGCAGCGTGCTTTTGATGGCGGGTTCCTCTGCCACGATGGGAAAAGGCTTTTTCCTGATCGGCGTATACACGCTGGGCTTCGTCCTGCCCTTTATCGCGGTCGGTCTTTTCACCGGCGCGGTGCTCGGCTTTTTCAAAAAATACCGCAATGTGGTTCGCTATACCGTCAAGATCAGCGCTGTCCTGCTCATCCTCATGGGCTTCATGACGCTGACCGGATTTATGAACAACATGACCGGATACCTTTCCGGCATCGGAAACGGCGCGGTATCCTCTCAGGAAACGGCGGCAGACGATGAACCCAAAACGCCTGACGGCGGCACTTCTTCACAGGCAGAGGAAAACAGCGGCAGCGAATCCGCCTCCCGGACAGACGAAACCGGCGGCAGCGAATCCGCCCCGTCCGATCCCGACGCGGTTCCCGCGCCCGATTTTACGCTTGTGGATCAGTATGGAAACGAGCACACCCTTTCCGACTATAAGGGCAAAACCGTATTTTTAAATTTCTGGGCGACCTGGTGCGGCCCCTGCCGTTCCGAAATGCCGGAAATACAGGCGCTCTACGAAAAGTACGGGGAAAATGAGGAAGACCTCGTCGTGCTCGGCGTGGCGACCCCGAATCTCGGGCAGGAAGGCTCTGCCGAGGACATCGCCGCCTTTCTGGAAGATCAGGGCTACACCTTCCCTACCGTCATGGATGAAACCGGCTTTATCTCTGCTATGTACGGCATTTCCGCCTACCCGACCACGTTCATGATCGACGCAGACGGAAACGTGTACGGCTATGTGGCAAGCGCCCTGACCGGGGATATTATGGAAAGCATCGTACAGCAGACGATGGATTCTGTGACGGGAGAAATAAAAACAGAGGAAGAATGATCCTTCTTCCTCCATCTACTTTCTTTTAAATTCCGCGGGCGTCATGCCCTTCTCTTTCTTAAACGCCCTGAAATACGCCGGGCTGCCGCAGCATCCGCACAGTCCGGCGATTTTACTCAGCGGCATTTTTATATCATATTCTCAGTCGATGCTCAATTTAAAAACGACCGGCGCGCTGCTTCTGTATGATGTCCGGATCTTTAAGCCTTCCTCATCCCGGCTCCACTGCGGCGCTTCATCCGTCCCGAGCACCTCCACCTTTTTGATGATCCCGTGGAAATTTGCCTGATGGGAGGCGTCCTGAATGCCCAGAGAGGAAATGCAGTAGCTTCCCTGCTCATCGCATTTCAACGCCGTCGCGTACAGATAACCGTCTTTCGTCGTAAAACGGATGTCGCGGGACGTGTAATTTTTCTTAATGCCGTCCGTAAACTGCCCATCCGTGATCTGCGTCGGTCCCTCGCCGTATTTGCGCCATGTCCTCGTGCCATAGATCGCTTCCCCGTTGACCGCCAGCCACTCCCCGATGCCGGTCAGCACCGCCGTGTCCTCATCGGAGATCGTCCCGTCCGCCTTCGGCCCCACATTCAAAAGCAGGCTGCCGTTTTTGCTCACAATGTCCACCAGATCGCAGAGGATCTCCTCATAGGGTCTGAATTCATTGTTTTCGGTGTAGCACCACGAATTTAAAGCGATCGCCGTATCCGTCTGCCAGAAATACGGCTTCATGTCCGCAAACTGTCCCCGCTCCACGTCGGGAACCGCACAGCCGAACAAAAACGCATCGTGTTTGTAATTGATCGCCACCTCCATGCCCCATTCCGCCGCGCGGTTGTAATAATATGCCGCCAGCTTTTTTAAATAAGGCTTCATCGCAGAATGCTGGATCCACCAGTCAAAATACAGGATCCTCGGGCGGTAATTGTCGATGATCTCGCAGGTACGCACGAGCCAGTCCTGCATATATTCCTCCGTCGGCTCCGGCTTACTGTAAAGATCGTGATGATCCTCCGGCTCCGGCATCGCAGGCCAGTAAAAATCGCCCCGCTCCATCGGCTCTTTTACATCGCTGTCAAATTCCTTCCCGTGCCCCATGAAAAACCAGTGTTCCACCCGGTGCGACGACGCGCCGTTTTCCATGCCGCGCTTTCGGCAGCTCTCCGTCAGCTCCCCGAGCACGTCGCGCTTTGGCCCCATCTCATATGCGTTCCAGTGCGAAATCTCACTTTTATACATCTGGAAGCCGTCGTGGTGCTCCGCCACCGGCACGACATATTTTGCCCCGGCTTTTTCAAACAGCTCTGCCCACTTGTCCGGATCAAATTTCTCCGCCCGGAACATCGGGATAAAATCCTTATAGCCAAATTCAGACTGCTTCCCATATGTCGCGACGTGATGCTCATATGCCTTCGAGCCCTGAATGTACATATTCCGGGAATACCATTCGCTGTCAAACTGAGGCACGCTGTAGACGCCCCAGTGGATGAAAATGCCGAACTTCGCATTCTGATACCACTCCGGCACCCGGTACGCCGACAGCGATTCCCAGCTGTCCGCAAACGGTCCCTTCGCGATCACCTCATCAATTTTTTTCAGATAACCTGTCATATCATACATGACGATTCCTCCCCTTTCCATTGTCCTTTTTCCCGCAAGAAGGATTTGCGGCTTCCGCCGTGCGCCGCCTTACGTCATCCCCTAAAAGCTTATAAAAGGTCGCCGCCACCGGCACGCCGATCAGCATTCCGGAAACGCCCAGAATACCGCCGCCCAGCGTTACCGCCGTCAGCACCCACATCCCCGGAAGCCCAATGGAGCTTCCCACTACCTTCGGATAGATCAGGTTTCCTTCCAGCTGCTGCAAAACCACAAGAAAAACGACGAACAGGATCGCCTTGACCGGATCCTGCGTCAAAATCATGATCACGCCCACAGCGCCGCCCAGATAAGCCCCCACCACCGGGATCAGCGCCGTCGCCCCGATAAACGCGCCGATCATAGGCGCATACGGGAAACGGAACAGCCACATCCCGAGCGTGCACAGCGTTCCAAGAATAACCGCCTCCGTCACCTGACCGACGATGAAGCTGGAAAAGGTCTGATCCGCCGTCCGCACGATCCTTCTGCCCCGCTCAATCAGCTCAGGCTTTACATAGGCGCGCACCAGCGCCTTCGCCTGCCGCCCAAGCTTCTCCTTGCTGGACAAAAGGTAGATCGAAAAGATCAGGGAGATCACAAAATGGATCGTCCCGCCGATCACGCCACTTACGATCGAAACGGTGGAATTGAGCACGCCGCTTAAACCGCTCTTTAAATACTGCCACACCGTATCGCCCAGCGCGTTCCAATCGATTTGAAGGTTTTCCAGCTCCTCCGCCGTCTGCGGAAAGCCCTCCATATTTTTTACAAGCCAGTCCACGATCCCCTCCACAAGCGGCGGGACGGACTGTCCGATGAGAATGACCGCGTTTACCAGCTCCGGCACTACGACCCGCAGGATCATGTAAGCGATCAGCGCCACCGCCAGAATCGAAAGCACGATACACACGGGACGGCGGGTTTTGTTCACAATCCTTTTTTTTGAATTGGGGAAATATCTTTTTTCAAACCAGCGCATCGGCAGATTCAGCACATACGCCATGACGCAGCCTGCGATCAACGGCGCCGCGATGCCCCACAGATTGCCCGCCCCTCCAAGCAGCACGTCAAAATACCGGATTCCGAGGATAAGCCCCGTCGCCAGCAAAAAATACTTTACCACTTTCAGATCCATTTTTCGTCTGTCCATTTAATCGTCCTCCATGAGATTGCCGCGTTCCTCGATCCTGTGCTCCAAAACCTTTCCGCGTTCTTCCTCACTCTCCCACTTCCTCCTCTCGATCATCCGCCGGATCCCCTGCATCTGGTTGTCCACCTGACAGATCGTGTCCGCGCACTTTTTTAACTCCGCTGCGATCCTGTCCGCGTCCTCGATGTCCTGCTTATATTTGAGCTTGTGTTCCAGACTCGCCCAGAAATCCATCGCAATCGTGCGAAGCTGCACCTCCGCCCGCATATGCTTTTTCTGATCCGACAAAAAGATCGGAATGTCCAGGATCAGGTGCAGGCTCCGATAGCCGTTCGCCTTCGGATGGGCGATATAATCCTTAATGTCGATCACCACGATGTCGTCCTGCTGCATCAGCTCTTCCGCCAGCGTATAAATATCCTCCGGGAAAGAACAGATGATCCGGATGCCCGCCACGTCAAAAATATGGCTCTCGATGCTTTCCGGCGAAAGCTCCCAGCCCTTTCTCTGCATCTTTTCCACGATGCTGGCGGGGCTTTTTAAACGCGTCTTGATCGTCTCGATCGGATTTCGGTTGTGCTGCAGGGAAAATTCCGTGTTCAGCACGCGGAACTTCGTTTCCACCTCTAGGATCGCGCACCGGTACTGCATCATCAGCCTTCTGTACCGCGCGTCCTCAAAAAAGACCTCCTCCGGATATTGTTTCTTCTTTCCGTCTTCTGTATTTTCTGCCATTTTCAATATTCATCCTCTCATTTTCATTGTGCGCAGCCTTTCCGCAAAATCAGGTTTTCAGCCTTCTCCGGAGCCCCTTGAAAAAATCCTTCAGCGCCGCGCTGCATTCCTCTTCCAAAATCCCCTTAAAAATATTTACCTGATGGTTAAACGCCGGCTCCTGCAAAAGATTATAGACCGATCCCGCGCACCCTGCCTTCGGGTTCATGCACCCGATGATAACCTCCGGGACGCGCGCCTGCACGATCGCCCCGGCGCACATCTGGCACGGCTCCAGCGTCACATACAGCGTACATTGCTCCAGCCGCCAGTCGCCCAGCTTTTTGCTGGCGCGCCTGATCGCCGTCAGCTCCGCATGGGAAAGGGTGCTTTTGTCCGTGTTCCTCCGGTTATACCCCCTGCCGACGATGACGCCGTCATGCACGATCACGCACCCGATTGGCACTTCGCCAAGCTGAGCCGCCTTTTTTGCCTGCTTCAGCGCTTCCTTCATATATTTTTCATGGATGGGGCGCTTTTCTTCCTGCTCCCGCAGCCAGCCTTCCTTTTTCGCCTGTTTTGCCGCCTGCCGCGCCGCCTCTTTTTCCTCTTCCGTCCGTACTCTTGCCATAGATCCTCCGTTTTATTTCCATGATAAACCATACTGCAGCTGTAAAGTCAATCCGCCCTGGCTGGCATGATGTCCGGGACTTGTCTGAGCCCGGCCTATGCCGGGCAAGTTTGACCGGACATCATGCGCCTCAGCCGGCACAGCGCCGTTTGTGTCAAATTCCCGGCAAGCGAGACCGGAGGCTGGCGCAAAGCGCCTGCCTGCCGGGAACCGTGCAGTCCGGGACGCTCACAAGGCATTCACGCCTCATCCGCGATCCTGATAAAAACCTTTGTAATATATTCCCCGTCGTCCGCGATCGCAAAATCATTCATCCCCGTCTCGAACACAAATCCCGTCAAACGCAGCCCTTTCCGCTCTGCCTCGGAAAGCATTTTTTCATATAATAAGGGAAGCCTTTCCCACATTCCTCTGCTGTAGCCGCACAAATACCGTCCCGCCGAACGCATGAACGCGCCCTTTTGCCCTTTCTGTTCCAACGCGGGAGAAAATACCCCGTCGTCCTCCTCAAAGCGTCCCTCCCGCACTTTTTCAAGGGAAATATAGCTGCCGATGCCCATCCGGCACTGCTCGATCCCCCAGCATTCCTTCACATACCGGAAAAAATCCTCCATGCCGTCCTCTGCCCCGTCCACCGGAAGCATCAGATACGCCTGCTCTGCAAGCTCTTCTATGCTGACCCACTGATCCTCGTCCGTCCTACACGCCAGAAGCTGCTCCTTTTTCGTCCGCAAAATCCGCTCCGTATGCTTAAGCTTCCGTATCTGCGTTTCGATCTCTGAAAGCTTCTGATCCGCGATCCGCACAAAATCCTCCGTATTCGGGCGCTCTGCATAAGCCTGGATCTCCTCAATGCTCATATTCAGCTCTTTCAGCATACGGATGTATTCAAAATCCATGCTCTGCGCCGCGTCATAATAACGATAGCCGTTCTCCCCCTTTGCCCGCGGCGAAAACAGCCCGATCGAATCATAATAATGCAGCGTCCTCTTATTCACTTCATGAAGCTTCGCAAACTGCGCTGTCGTCATCCGGCGGCTGTTTTTCGGCATCCGTATCCCTCCTGCTTTTGTTGTCGCAAGCGACGGTGTACAGCGGGCAATCGCCCTTTACACCGTGCTAAAAGCATTATAGCAAAGCTGCCCTCCCTTTACAATTCCCGCATAAAAATTTCAGATTTCCACCCGCTTCATAAAATACCCGAAATCCCCCGGCGCAGCGCTGTCCTTTTCCCCCTCGAACGCCTCGAAGCCGAACATTTCCGCGACCATTTTTTCCCGGTGGTAAAAATTCCCCGGCACGCCCAGATAATACTGCCAGCCGTCCCCCTCCTTCATCCGCCCCAGGATCAGATGCCGGTAATTATAATAGCCGTGCAGCAAAAAGCTGTTGTGCACCATCTTCTGATACTCCTGCCGCAGCACCACAAAATCCTTCGGCGCGACGGAAAGATACTCCCGCCCGTCCTCAAACGGATGGATGACCGGATACATCGTGCAGAGCTGCTCCCATTTATCGCACCGGCAGGCGCTTTCTGCCTGCGGCGCGGGATATGTTGCCTGCGATGCGCCGCTTTCCGGCTCCCGGATCTGCTTCTGCGGTATGCCGCCTTCCGGCTCGCAAATCTGCTCCTGCGGTATACCATCTTCCGGCTCCCGGATCTGCTCCGACGGCGCAGGCGGCTCAAAATCCGCACTGTTGATCCGCATCTCCGGCCCAAAAAGCGCTTCCGCATCCCGCCATTTCAGCTCCGGATATTCCACTGTCCCGGCTTTTCCCTGCTCTTCCGCTTCCTGAAAAGCCTCCCCCTGCTGCCCCGTTTCCTGAAAAGCATCCTGTCCCGCCTCCGTTTTCTGCACAGCCACCCGCACGGGTTCCTTCCAGACCGCTTTTAAAAGCCTGCCGCCGGGCAGTCTGATAAACAGACCGCCGCTCTCGATCCACATTTCTTTTTCCTTTTCTGCGGTTTCCTCCCAGACCAGACAGCAGCTACCCGCCCCGCGGCTGATGCTGATCCGCCCGAGCTGTCTGCCGCCTTCCTCGCAAAGCAAAAATTCCCCGCTGATCGTGTCCGGCAGATTTTTGACCCTTACCTCCAGCCGCATCCGCCCGTCGTTTTCCTCCGCTTTTACAAACCCGGCATTCCCTGCTTTTTCGCCGTCCGCCAGATGATCCAGATAGGAAATCTGTCTTTTATATCCTGTCATGCCTGTCCCTCCCCTGCCGCCCGCCGCTTTTTTGCCGCAAAACGGCGGCATTCTCTTCGCTACAGTCTATTCGCGGCAGGCGTCCGGTATGAACGGAATTTTTCCGGATACTTCCGAATACATTAGCATCAAACGATTTTTCCGGAGCAAAACATCGTGGCAAACGCTCTCGCACACCTTTCCGCCATCCTCATTCCCGCCCTGATCTTTTATATCGTGGGCTACGGGCTGATCCATAAAAGCAGCGTCTATGAAGATTTCATCAAGGGGGCTGCGGACGGCTTAAAAACTGTCGTTTCCATCGTCCCAACCCTCGTCGGGCTCATGATGGCAGTCGCCGTTTTGCGCGCTTCCGGCTTTCTGGATTTTCTGGCGCAGCTTGCCGGGGCAGCCGTCGCGCCTCTCGGCTTTCCGCCCCAGCTCGTCCCGCTTGTTTTTATCAAGCTTTTTTCTTCCTCCGCAGCGACCGGGCTTGTGCTCGATATTTTTAAAACCTACGGCACAGACTCGTATCTGGGGCTTGTTACCTCGATTTTGATGAGCTGCACGGAAACCTGCTTTTATACGATGTCGGTCTATTTTCTTGCGGCAAAGGTCACAAAAACCCGCCATACTCTGGCGGGCGCACTGTTTGCCACCGCCGCCGGGATCGTGATGAGCGTCGTGATGGCAGGGATCATGCGTTAAAAAACTGCTACAGAAAATCTTCAGAAATTTATCAGATTATTTTCACTCTTTCCCCAAAAAGACTTCACATTTACATTGTATGATAGGTTTCATAAGGAGGTGATACCCGAGTCATAATTCTATACCACTAACGCACACCAATTACGCAATATACACTCAAAAGCCCCGCCGTTTCTTTCCCCCCTTTTGTGAAACGGCGGGGTTTTTATAACTGCAATTTCGGAGAAATTCATATATTTACCGCATTGGCAGCTATTATCGAACTGATATACCTACACGTTTTTTCCCTGATTCCGGCTGCTTGTGCATATTCCGTAAAATTCCCTACGGCAGTTTGCACCTGACTTATGATGTCCCTGCACCGTTTCTCCTTTATCCCCATTTTTCCACCGGCTGTCAAAAGATCCACCATATTTATTTGAGCGGTCTTCCCATTTACAGTCATCTGATGCGCGCGAAGCCATTTGTTTGTCGGATTATACGAAAAAGTAATGTCGTATGCCGGTGAAAGCTTCCATTTTCCGGTTCTGTCCATGATAAAGGAAATATTCTTGACATGATCGTCCTGATTCACTGCCAGACAGTTGAACACCATTCTTCGATAAAATTCCTCCGTCTCTTTATATGAAATTCCCATTTCTTTCATATACATGGCAGCCAGCTCGTATCCACAGGCTCCCGGTTCCTGATAGCTGATATGCGCCAATGCGCCGAGTGTCTGCATATGAAGCTTTTTCCCATTTTCACGGTCAAATCTCTTCGTCATAAAATGATGATCCCCTTCTGACTCGTATATCCGGCATTCGTTCATTGTAATTCTGGCAGCCTTTGCCATCAGGTAATATGCGTATTCTATTAACGTATATTCCGGTCTGTCTTCAAGACCATGATCGCCGTTTTTTGCCACATGATCAAATTTCATCAGCCAATAATCATATCCCCTGCCAAGCTGTGTCTGTCCGGATCTCACATCATTCGTCGCTTCATTCCATGCGATAAGCGCTTTTGCCCGGGCACCGCCCGCTGAGCTTCCAACCTGAACCAGCTGGGAGTAGGTAAGGCTTTCATTTGCTTTCAGTGAAATATGCTCTCTGCGGCTCAAAACCTCCGATGCAAATTTAACCATTTCCCGCACATTGATCTTCTCATCTATATCCTTAATATCCGTACTTGCGGGAACATATTCAAGCGCCCCCATTCCACGTTTTCCGGTATAGCACAGACGATCGACGGCAGTAAAATCTGACAAGGATTTTCCAAGTGACATAAGCCACTGTTCTATAACCGCATTGCCAAACCTGTCCGGCAATGAATCCGCCACCAATCCCGGCATACCGTAAAAAGGCTCGCCAGCCAGACCGGGAAACTCATATACCTTTTTCCCCAAGGGCATTCTAAGCGGAGATAATTCGATTCTGCTGTCCACAAAGCTTTCATCGTATTCAAAAGAAGCATATTCCTTTGAAATATCCTGATGGATAATACCAATCCTCGTTCCCCATAAATATACTTCCGCCGTATCGTTCACTCCTCATCCCCCCATTTAAATTCCTTCCGCACCGTCTTTTTTCTTACTCTCTTTGGCACAGTATCCATCTTTTTTAAATAATAACTCGGTCGCTTCGTCTGATCCGGGACAAGCAGCTCAATATTATCGCCAAGCCCTAATGCCAAAAGAATTTTAAACAGATTATCTACCTGAACAGATTCCCCCTGTTCCAGTCGGGATATACTCCTTTTTGAAACGCCTGTTTTATCCTCAAGATCCTGCTGCGACATTTCATTCATGATTCTATATATCTTTATTTTCTGTCCCAGTTCTTTAATATATTCCTGACAATCCTTTTGAATCTTCATATTATCACGCCATTTCTGTCTTGTTATTATTATATAATATAATAATAAGACATATTTGTCTATTTATTTTTTAATATTCAGTCCTCCTCCCCCTCTGGCGCATAAGAAATTTTCAGCGTTGTCTGCTCCGGCAGCGCTGCGCCTTCGCCGCAGGTGATCGTATGAATATCGTCGGCAGAAAACCCGATGGTCTCCCCGTCCTGGAGCTCCACGTCGCCCTCCAGCACATAACCGGCAATCCCCGTCAGAAAATCCCGCAGTTCTCCCGGCTCTGCCTCCGCGCCGAGCACCTCCATTTCTTTTTTCCCAAATACCTCCATTCCGTAGGTATAGGCGTTCATCCTGCCCTCGCTCCGGTACAATCCGAACCAGATCCAGTTATAAATCGGAAGTTCCCCGTCCCGCATCATATCCGCGAAGCCCTCATAGAAACGCGGCTCGAATACCACGCCGCTCGTATAAATGCCTGTGACGTATTTCTGACGGCAGCATGCGGCAAGCAGCTTTACATAAAGCTTCCCGCGCTCCAGCAGGCTTTCTTCTTTTCCAAGTACCGCTGTCATGATATGCGCGCGGTGTTCTTTTGCCGCTTTTACGGCGTCCTGCCACATATAATTGTTTTCCGCGTTTAACTCTGCCTCGCCGTCCGGGACCGGGAATGGCATCAGGCTGACGGCAGCGATCATATCGCCCACCTCAAACACCAGCGTATCATCGCTCTTTTCCCCGTCGTCCTCTTCCGCAACCGTAATATCCCATTTTTCTTTCATATCCCGGATAAACTGCTCTTTATCCCATTCTTCTTTGGACAAAAGGGCAAAACCCGCAAACGCTCCCCGGCTGTCTCCATCCTCCTCCCCGTCAGAAGCTTCGCTCTCCGGGATAAACGCATCGTCCTCTGAAGCCTCCTCCGGTATTTTGATCCCGACCGTGCCCGCTTCCCGGCGGAAGGTATGGAAGTTCGCCCATGCAACATCCTCTTTTTCAAAAAACGCCGTCGCTGTATGCAAAACCGCCCGCAGATCCCACGCGATAAAATCCACATAGCCCGAAAAAATACCCGTTGCCCCGCCAGTCAGCGTAACCTGCTCTGCGCCGTCCCCCGCCGTAAGCGCCTCCTCCAGCCTGTCCCGGAAATCAAAAATTTTCTGGCTTTCGCCTCCAAAGCCGTCCAGCGGATAGCAGAAAAATCCTGCCACGGCGCCGTCTGCCTCAAGCTCGTCCGCAAACTCATTCTCGCCGTTTAAATAACCGTTGAGCAGCGGCGCACAGCTTGTGGAGCCCGCGATCGTATCCAGCCGCCAGTCGGCGTCCGGATCCTCGTCCGGCTGCAGCTGATATCCGATATACGTTTCCAGATAAGCCTGCGGGTCAAGAGACAGCTCCTCCCCCTTTTCTCTGAGCAGTTCCGGCAGCTCAGACAGCAAAATGCCCGGCTCCTCCTTCGGCTGTTCCAGCACGTCAAAAGAATCAATATACCTCATATGGGGAATCTCGCCCAGCACCTGATCGGTAAGCGTGGTCAGCATCCACCATGCCCTGCCTTCCTCTTCTTTTAACAAAGGCAGCAGCTTTTCACAGTAAACAGACAGGGCATAGCTGTGCTCCTCCGTCTGCTCTGTCCAGATCTGCACATCATCCCCGGAAACTTCCCACCCGCCGGCGCCCAGACCGATGTCGGGATTCGGCTGACGCCCTACAATAATGTTCCAGTGCTCCAACACCTTTTGGGGCGCATGCCTCTGAAAATAAACCAGCCCATACAGCCTGACCTTATCCCCCTCCGGCGTCAGGATCAGCTCGTATTTTTCACCGTTGAATCCTATTTCAAAACAAATATTGTCAAACGCAAGATTCAGAATGTCCTCGCACTGCCCGACCAGCTCGCCGCCGCGCTCATGGTTTTTATCCTCATCCATGATCCGGCGAAGCTCTGCCTCCTTTTTTTCAAAAGCATCCCACGCCGTTTTGATCCTCTCCCGGAAACATTCCGCAAAACGCGGCAGCGTGACGCCCTTTTCACAGCAGCGGATCAGCTCCTCCGTATCCTCATCGCCGGGGCAGGCTTCCAGCGCCTTTTTAAAATAAGGCAGCGCCCTGCCCTCCTGATACAGATAAAAATACGAGTACCCAATCCGGAAATTCCAGCAATGGTCGCCTTCAAAATATTCCTCATGCGGCTTCAAAAGCGCGATCGCCCTCTGAAACAGCTTCCGGTCAGACGGCTCCGCTATATTGTTGTACGCCCGCGCCAGCTCGCTGTCCATCTCCGGCGTGCGCTCTTCTGCCAAAACGGCTTCCAGCGCGTCGATGATCTTCTGATGTTCGTCGTTTTCGTTCCAGATTCTGCACTGCTCCAAAATATTCATGCCCTATTCCTCCTCTTCCCCATACTCTGCTTCAATATCAATCAAATGCACATATACCGCACAGATTTTTTCCTGTCCGTCATACCCGAAATACACGGGATAGCAGCCGTCCCCCCAGCCGGAAGCAAAAATCGCCATATTACAATCCGTTTCCGGCACTGTCCAGTTAAGCCAGTCGCCGCAGCTCCTCTGATATTTCGGGCGGGCTTTGGCGTTTTCTTCCAGCAGATCGCAAAACAGATCGTTATAAGGATCAATGTCCGCCTCCTCCCTCTCCCGCTTCTTCCAATAGGTCTGAAAGGCTTCCTGCGCCTGAATATCCGCAATGCAGCCCATGCCCGCATCCACGCCGAATCCGAAATATTCGCCCTCCTCCAATTCTTCATCCAGATCTTCGTTTCCTACCACGCCCAGCTCGTAGCGTACCGGCTTTTCCCCGCTTATCTCTGCCTTCACGCAGGCATAGCGGTCGCCGTATTTTTCACTGGGTACAACGCAGATCCTGACCGGATAAGTCCCGGCAGGGATACGCTGCAGAAACGGCGGGGTATCCCCCAGCTCCACAAGCGGGTCGCAGGCAAAAATCTGCCCGCCGGGAAAATGCACCGTGCCGATGTCCAGCATCTCCACCGGCATATCCCCGATCGTTTTTTCTGTAAAATAAGCGTCCAGATCAAGCTTAAAGGACAGCTTTTCCCTGACTGCTTCGTACTTTTTCATCCACTCTGCTGTCGGCATAATTGTTTCCTCCTCTTCGTGCGCGCCCGCGCGGCTGCAAACAAAAACCCTGTGCAGCTCTGTCTCAGGGACAGATTTGCACAGGGCGCAAAACGACCGCACAGGAATACCCCCATCCATAACCGGATGCAGTTTCTTTCCCGGAAAAAATCGTTTTTTTCGGCATCATCAAAGCCGTCGGGGGATGTTCCATGGCAGAACCTCTCTTTTGGTATGATTCTGTGTTTCATTATAGCACAGGTCGGTCGGAAATAAAAATACTTTTACCGGAAGCAGACGGCAAAAGCCGGCTTGTTTTTCGTAAAAGAAAAGAGGTATCGCAATTTGCTAACACCTCAGCATTCTTTATTCTTATTGAAATTTCTACACACAATTCTTTCTTATTCAATCTGCCTTGATTTGGATTACTTCTTGAATTTATATTTTCCCTTTCCGTGACCGGATACCGGCTCAATAATATCTACCTTTACCAAATTGGAAAGAAGCTTTGAAGCACCAGAACCTTTCAATTCGAGAAGCTCCATAACTGCACTTCTTCCAAACACCTCATCAAAGCCAAACTTTTCAAAGAGTCTATGGATATGAACCGTCGTTTTTACCGAGAAATCTCTACCTTTTTCAGAAAGCACACTTTCAATATCCACTTTTTTGCCTTGAATGTCCACTTTTTCATTCTCAATATCCACTTTTGAATCTCCAATGTCCACTTTTCCTTCATTCAAAAGTCTACTTATATGAAGATTTCGATTATGAAGCTCATTTTTCTCGTTCAAAAGCAGATTTTTGAGAAATACTTCAAGATACTCTGTTGTTTCGTGAATCCCTTTTTGCAGGTTCGTATAGTTTGCACGGACAAGTGCATTTCTGAAATACCACGCATTTTCCGCAAAAATATCATTGGTTGCAGAGAACCCAAGTGTCCTCAAATATTTGATAAAGAACACTGCCGTTGTTCTCGTATTGCCTTCCCCGAAAATATGGATTTGCCATAGCCGTGAAATGAATACTGCAAGATGATGGATAATCTCGTCCATTGAAAGCCCTTTATAACTAAAATCCTTCTCCTGCGAAAAATCATATTCCAGTGTAGCTCTCAGTTCGGAAGCACTACCGTACATAATAGTTTCCCCATCAAGAACCCATTCTTTCTTTGTAATGTTATAATCTCTAATCTTTCCGGCGTGTTTATAAATACCCTGAAAGAGTTTTCGGTGGATAGCGATATACTCATGCGGAGAAAATGAAAACGCTGTTTCAGAAAGAATTTCAGCAATACGGGAAGAAACCTTATCTGCTTCTTCAGTACGCTCATCATCAGACAAATGGACAGGCCTTTCCTCATAGTAGCTGTCGATAAGACTCTGTGCTTCTTTCATTGTGATTTTGCCTTCAATGTTCTGAATGGCGGTATCAATCAGATATTTAGATGGTTTGAGCCCGTCCACTGCCTGAAGTCCGATTGCCGTACTCCAAGCATAACTCTTATGAACTTTATCCGGTTCAGACTCCCTCAGATATTCCTTAAACGGGTCTTTTTCCATAATTGCTATCTCTCCTTTAAATTTCCTTTCTAAATTCCTTTTCATTCTTTTTAAAAAAATTATAAAAATATCTTACATTCTCCAAATCACTCCATTTCGTAATATCATACTCTTTTGAATCAATATTATATATTTTTGCATTCAAAGTTCCTAACATAAAAGGCGAGTGTGTTGCAACAACAAATTGACACTCTAACAGTCTTGCCATTTTATTGATTTCTTCAGCTAATGCCACTTGATTTGCAGGAGAAAGAGATACTTCAGGCTCATCCAATAAATATAAAGCTTCGGGTTGTAAGAACTCATCAAAGTATTGCATAGACGTCTCACCATTGGAATATTTTTCCTGCGCATACATTATATATTCCATTTGCTTTGAACCTTCCTTTGACTGTAAATACTTTTCTGCATCCTCTTTCTTCATTCCTCTTTTTATATAATCATATAACGTTCCATCGGATAATACTTGTTTCTGCTGAATTTTCTTTACCTCATACAGAATATCTTCACTTTTAATATAACGGCTATTCTTGGGTAAGGATCGTATTTCCCGACCGAACTCATCTTCCCCCAGACTATACGAACATTCCGATGAAAATGCATCGCAGTAATTTGTTATACCATAAGAAT